>SXGU01214366.1_pt1 | contig 115056 bp, 109 predicted proteins | sample 3174531 | NCBI WGS metagenome assembly SXGU01 (sample SAMN11356863, study PRJNA531348) | freshwater metagenome | isolation source: freshwater sample F1-140 | place: China: Fuxian Lake, Yuxi | collected 2017-12-25
GACGTCGCCGCCGGCGCGCTGCCGCAGGTGTCGTGGATCGTCACCGCCGCGGACCTGTCCGAGCATCCCTCGGCCGAGCCGGCCAAGGGCGAGCATGTCTGCGCCGGGCTGATCGAGGCGCTGGTCGACCAGTGCGTACGTTCCACATCGGTGGCACGGCGTCGCGCGCGGTGCAGGAGAAGGAGATCGTGATCCGCAAGGCCGGCGTTGTCAGCTGGCGCGGATTGCGCACGGTGGTGAACGAGCAGGGCCAGACCGTGGTGCTCAACCGCAACGGTCTCGTGGTGTTGCTCAACAACCGTCAACGCGATCTCGATTCCTTCGAAGTGCCATTGGGCGCCACGATGCTCGTGCCGGAAGGCACCGAGATCGATGCGGCCGCGGCCAAGAAGGGTGTACGGGTTTGCGAATGGGATCCGCACAACGTGCCGGTGCTCGCGGACGTGGATGGTGTCGTCGGCTTCGAGGACATCGTCGAAGGCGAGACCATGCGCTGGGAACTGGAGCCTGGATCCAAGAAGCGCCGCATGGCGGTGATGGAGCACAAGGGCGCCCTGCACCCGCAGATCGTGATCAAGGCTGAGGACGGCACGAAGATCCAGCAGTACCACGTCCCCGAGCGTTCGAACATCGAAGTCCGCGAGGGCCAGATGATCCGCGCTGGAACAGTGCTCGCAAAGCGGGCCCGCGAAGTCGTCGGTACCCAGGACATCACGGGCGGTCTGCCGCGCGTCACCGAGATCTTCGAAGCACGTACTCCGAAGGATCCCGCGGTGATCGCCGAAATCGACGGCACCGTGGAACTGGGCGAGCGCAAGAAGGGCAAGCGCAGCATCATCGTGAAGGGCGAGGATGGAACCGAGCGTGCGCACCTCGTGCCGCACGGCAAGTACCTGCGCGTGCACAAGGGCGACCGCGTGCATGCCGGCGATGCTCTCTGTGAAGGTCCGATGGTGCCGCACGACATCTTGCGCATCAGCGGCCTCGACGAGGTCTACAACTACCTCCTGAACGAGGTGCAGACGGTTTACCGCAGTCAGGGTGTGACGATCGATGACAAGCACATCGAGATCATCATCTCCCAGATGCTGCGCAAGGTGCGTGTGGTGGATGCCGGCGACTCCGACTTCCTCCCGGGCATCGTGGTCGACCGTCACCGCTTCCGCGCGGAACACACGCGTGTTGCGCGTGCGGAAGGCAAGCCGCCCACCTTCGAGCAGCTGCTGCTCGGAATCACGAAGGCCGCGCTGCAGAGCGAGTCCTTCATCTCCGCCGCGTCGTTCCAAGAGACCACGAAGGTTCTCACCGAGGCCGCCATCGGCGGCAAGGTGGATACGCTCGTGGGCCTCAAGGAAAACGTCATCCTCGGACACCTCATCCCTGCGGGGACGGGCTTCCAGGACTACCACCGCACGCTGATCCTGCACCGCTTCGAAGAGGCGGAAATGGAGGCGCTCGGACAGGAGACTGCGGCCGGCTGAACCGGCCGCGGAGTCGGCGCGTCTTGTGGGCGTGCCGACCTTTTCGCTAGGATCAACGCCCTTCGGCCTCCGGCCGCGGGGCAAGGAAGAGCACAAGCATGCCGACCATCAATCAACTTGTCCGGAAGGGCCGCGGCGAAAAGATCCGCCGCAGCAAGTCGCCCATTCTGGATAAGTGCCCCCAGAAGCGCGGGGTTTGCCAGCAAGTGAAGACCATGACCCCGAAGAAGCCGAACTCGGCGTTGCGCAAGATTGCGCGCGTGCGCCTGAGCAACGGCAAGGAGACCACGGTCTACATTCCGGGCGAAGGCCACAACCTGCAGGAGCACTCGATCGTGCTCGTGCGTGGCGGCCGCGTGCGCGACCTTCCCGGCGTGCGCTACCACATCATCCGCGGCACCCTTGACGCAGCAGGCGTCGAAGATCGCCGTCGCAGTCGTTCGAAGTACGGTGCCAAGCGCCCGAAGGCCAAGTGAGCAGGAACTGACCGATGCCACGCAAGTACATCTCCACCGAGCGCTTCCTGAAGCCCGATCCACGGACCGGCAGCCTGCTCGTTGCCAAGTTCATCAACACCCTCATGTACAGCGGCAAGAAGAACGCCGCGCGCAATGCCTTCTACGAATGCCTCGACATCATCGAGAAGAAAGTGACCGATCAGCCTTCGGCAGAGATCTTCACGGCTGCTGTGAACAACGTGAAGCCGCTGGTCGAAGTGCGCAGCAAGCGCGTGGGTGGTGCCAACTATCAGGTGCCCATTGAGGTGAAGCGCAATCGTCAGCAGGCGCTGGCTTTCCGCTGGATCCTCGAAGCCTGCCGCTCGCGCAGCGGTCGGCCCATGTCCCAGCGCCTCGCGGAGGAGATCATGGCCGCCGCGCGCAAGGAAGGCACAGCCATCACCAAGCGTGAGAACACGCACAAGATGGCCGATGCGAACAAGATGAACGCGCACTTCGCCTGGTGAAGTTTCCGGTGGCGCATCCTGCGCCCACTGGAAGCTTCAGCGACGTTTGTGCAGCACAAGGCGCCGTGGGCCGGAGCATCCGGCCGCGGCGTCTTTCAGGATCTGGACCATGAAAGCGGTCAGCATCAGCGCCATTCGCAACATCGGGATCATCGCCCACATCGATGCGGGCAAGACCACGGTCTCGGAGCGAATCCTCTTCTACACGGGGCGCGAGCACCAGCTTGGTGAAGTGCATGAAGGCACGGCCACCATGGACTATCTCGAAGAGGAGCAGCAGCGCGGCATCACCATCACTGCCGCCGCAACGACCTGCGAGTGGGACGGCCATCGCATCAATCTCATCGATACTCCCGGGCACGTGGATTTCACCGCTGAAGTCGAACGCAGTCTGCGTGTGCTCGACGGGGCTGTGGGGGTGTTCTGCGGCGTCGCAGGCGTGGAGGCGCAGAGTGAGACGGTGTGGCGCCAGGCCAGTCGGTATCGCATTCCCCGCGTCGCCTTCGTGAACAAGCTTGATCGCGTTGGCGCCGATTTCGCACGTGCGGTCGAAAGCATGCGCAAGCGTCTCCCGGGTTGCGTGCCGGTGCCGTTCACCCTGCCCATCGGCAGCGAGAAGGACTTCTGCGGTGTCTTTGACCTCGTTGCCATGGAGGCCGTGCACTGGGATGAAGCGAGCCAGGGCGTCGAGATGACGCGGCGCCCGCTCACAGAGGAAGAGGCGCTCGAAGCCGCAGACGCGCGGCAGCGCCTCGAAGAAGTTGCCTCCGATGGGGATGATGCGCTGACCGAGAAGTTCCTGAATGGTGTCGCGCTCACTCGCGAAGAACTCGTGGGGGGGCTCAGACGCAGTGTTCTCGCGCTGCGCATCACGCCGGTCTTGTGCGGCACGGCACTGCGCAACAAGGGTGTGCAACTGATTCTCGATGCCGTGGTGCGCTATCTCCCGTCGCCTGTTGACATGCCCGCTGTCGAAGCGCATGTCATCGGTGGCAAGGAAGACGGATCCATGTCGCCGGTGCAGGCTGACCCGAAGGGGCAGTTCGTCGGGCTTGCATTCAAGATCATCAGTGACAAGCACGGAGACCTCACGTTCGTGCGCGTCTATCAGGGGCGCCTCGAATCGGGGGCGCAGGTCTACAACGCGCGCACCCAGAAGGTAGAGCGTGTCTCGCATGTCTACCTGATGCACGCGGCAAGCCGCGAGGCGCAGGAGAGCGCCGACGCCGGCAACATCGTCGCCGTGGTGGGGCTCCGGACCGCAGTCACGGGCGACACGATTTGCGGCAAGGGCAAGCTGCTTTCCCTCGAGAGGCCCAGCTTTCCCGAGTGCGTCATTTCGCGGCGCATCGAGCCACGCACCGTGGCAGACAAGGACCGGCTCGCCGAGGTGCTTGCACGCATCGCACGCGAAGATCCGACGTTCCGCTTTCAGCAGGATGATGAAACCGGCCAGCTCGTGATCTACGGCATGGGCGAATTGCACCTTGAAGTGATCACGAATCGCATGACCCGCGATTTTGGCGTGAACGCGAGCGTCGGTCAGCCACGGGTCGCGTATCGCCAGCGCTTGAAGAGTGCGGCCACAGTGACGCATCGCTTCGCGCGCCAAACCGGCGGCAAGGGGCTCTTCGCTGAAGTGCAGTTGCGCGTCGAGCCGGGCAAGCCCGGCAGCGGTTTCACCTGGGCAAATCTCTCCGCTCAGGGCGTCATCCCGCGGGAGTTTCTCCCGTCGGTGGAGAGCGGTGTGCGCGGTGCGGCGCGCAGTGGACTCGACTACGGCTATGAAGTCATCGACGTGCGGGCGACGCTCTTGGGCGGCGCCTTTCACGATGTGGACAGCAACGAAGTGGCTTTCAACATCTGCGCATCCATGGCCTTTCAGGACGCAGCCAAGGCGGCCGGTGTGGAAGTGATCGAGCCGATCATGCGCCTCGAGGTCACCACCCCGCCGGAATACATGAGCGGTGTCATCGGGGACCTCAACGCGCGACGGGCCCAGATCCAGAATCTGGATACCAGCACGAACCCTTGCATCATCGAGGCCGATGTTCCTCTGGCGGAGGTCTTCGGGTACGCCACAGCTGTGCGCTCCATGTCGCAGGGTCGGGCGGCCTACAGCATGGAGCCGAGGCTTTACGCACCGGTCTCGGCACAGGTCATGGCCCGCCTGGAAGCCGGCGAGATTCTTTGATCCTCCGCGGGACAGCGAGCGTTGGTGCGGCCAAACGGGGGGGTGGCCCCAGCCAACGCGGACAATGTCATGGCGAAATACGCTATTACTCAATACGCCGCAAATAGTTATGTAGCATCATGGGGCCTGATCAACAGAGCCTGATGTGGGGTAGCGCGGGTGGAAAGTCTCACGCTGCGGGCCGTTTGGACCTCCCCAGCAGAGCCTCGCGGGCTGCAAAACTCCACGCGTACCCTTGAAACCCTCTCGAGTTCTGCCAAATTCGCTCTCCCGAAACGCTCCCGGTGACCCCGGGGGCTTTGCAGACCCCGCGCTCGGCCAGGCCTGATCGAGCACCGGTGCAACCGCTTGCGGTTGCTGCAGCATCACGGAAACGAGGATGCCGCCACGGCAGGGGAGACACGCACTGCGGAGACCTCGGTCGCAAGACCGGTGAGTCCGCAACCGTGAATGCAGAGTTGGTCGCGTTCGGGATCGTGTCGCGTGTGAATGAGCGAGGGGCCTATGGCCGCTGAGAGCATCAAGATCCGTCTGGAATCCTACGACCACGAGGCGCTGGATGCGTCCGCGCAGGAGATCGTGAACGTGGCCCGGCAGTCAGAAGCCGTGGTTGCGGGACCGGTTCCCTTGCCGACGCGTATCGAGCGCTTCACCGTGCTGCGCAGCCCGCACGTGGACAAGAAGTCGCGGGAGCAGTTCGAGATCCGTACCCACCGGCGCGTGATTTATCTCACGCATCCCACGAAGAAGACGGTGGATCTGCTCGCGAAGCTCAATCTCCCGGCAGGAGTGGACATCAGAATCAAGGCCTGAGGCTTCGGCTTCAGGTCGGGAATCGCCTGCGGGCGGTTCCGGGACCGCGGTGGGTTGTTGCCCATCGCCTTTGGCGACCGGAAGCGGTTGCTGGAGAAGAGTGAGATATGGCTCATTTCATCCTCGGACGCAAAGGGCGCATGGCTCAGGTGTTCACCGACGACGGGCGCTGCCTGCCGGTGACCATCCTGGAAGCCGGTCCCTGCACGGTCACACAGGTCAAGACAGTCGAGAACGACGGCTACTGCGCCGTGCAACTCGCGTACGAGCCCGTACGCGAGAAGGTGCTCACCAAGCCTGAGCGCGGGCACTTCAAGAAAGCCGGCGTGGCCGCAAGCCGCTTCCTGCGCGAATCGCGCCTGGACGGTTCCGCAGGGCTGGCGCTTGGCGCTGAAGTGAAGTGCACGGTGTTCGAGAAGGGCCAGTTCGTTGACGTGGCCGGCATGATCAAGGGCCGTGGCACGACAGGCGTCATGAAGCGCCATGGCTTCAAGGGCCGCCCCGCGACGCACGGACACATGTGCCAGCGCCGTCCGGGTTCGATCGGTATGCACTCGGAGCCGGCGCGCGTGTTCCGCGGCAAGAAGATGGCTGGTCAATACGGCGCCACGCGCCAGACCATGCAGAACCTCGAGGTGCTCGGGGTGGATGCAGAGCGCAATCTGATCTTCGTGAAGGGTGCCGTGCCCGGTCACGTGGGTGGCCTGGTGATGATTCGCAGCGCCAAGAAGAAGCCCGCCGTTGCGGGCAAGAAGGGATGAGCGCCATGCAGATTCCTGCCTGGAAATCCGGCGCCAAGAGCGAGACGAGCGTGGATGTCGCCTTCCTTGGCGACAAGGTGCTGAAGCGCACCATGCACGCGGCCGTCATCATGTACGAGGCGAACAAGCGCACGGGTACTCACTCGACGCTCACGCGCGCCTTCATCGCCCGCGCCAAGAAGCCGCTGTTCAGTCAGAAGGGCACAGGTCGCGCACGCGTCCGTCACCCGCAGGTTGTGCAGTGTCGTGGCGGTGGAACGGCGAAGGGGCCGCACCCGCGCGATTACTCGTACCAGATGCCGAAGCAGGCCCTGCGGGTCGCTCTGCGCGGCGCGCTCGCATCCAAGTTTGCTGACGGCGAGGCGGTGTTCGCTGATTTGACAGCGCTTGCCAAGCCCTCGACGAAGGCGCTCAAGGCCGTGCTCGCGGGCATCGGTGCCGCGCGTACGTGCCTCATCGTGGATGCCGCGCCGACGCAAGCACTCATTCTCAGTGCCCGCAACCTTCCCGGCGTGACCGTCACGGCTGCGAAGGACCTCAACGCCCGCGAAGTGCTGGCACACAAGACACTTCTCGTCACGGACGCAGGCCTTGCAGCGCTGCGCGAGGTGCACAGCCATGCTTGATGCTCATCACGTCGTGCGTCGGCCCATCGTCACCGAGAAGAACATGCACCGCGCGGAAAAACGCCGCGAGTACACGTTCGAAGTGGCCAAAGGTGCCAACAAGATCCAGATCCGCCAGGCGGTGGAGAAACTCTTCAACGTCAAGGTGATGGGCGTGAATACCGCCGTGCTGAAGGGGCTTGTGAGCCGCCGCGGCACGCATGTCACGCAGAACAGCGACACCAAGAAGGCCATCGTCAAGCTGGCCGAGGGCTTCAAGATCGATCTGATCTGAGGACAACACCAGCCATGGCCATCAGGAAATTCAGACCTACTTCGCCCGGACGACGCTTTGGAAGCGTGGTCATCTGGCGCAATGACCTCACCAAGTCCGAGCCCGAGAAGTCCCTGCTCGCTCCGAAGCGCGGCACTGGCGGGCGCAACAAGCATGGCCACATCACCTCGCGGCATCGCGGTGGTGGCGTCAAGCGCATGTACCGCGTCATCGACTTCCGTCGTGACAAGGATGGCATCGCAGGCGTCGTGGCGGGCATTGAATACGATCCGAATCGCTCGGCGAACATCGCCCTCCTGCACTACAAGGATGGCGAGAAGCGTTACATCCTTGCCCCGAACGGACTCCGGATGGGGCAGGAAGTCCTGTCCGGCCACGGTGTGGAGCCAGTGGTGGGCAATGCCCTGCCGCTCGGTGAAGTGCCGCTCGGCATGGAAATCCACAACATCGAATTGCGGCCTGGCAAGGGCGGTGCGATTGCACGCTCGGCCGGCATGGTGGCTCGTCTGCTCGCGCGCGAAGGCGAGTACGTCACCGTGGTGCTGCCGTCCGGCGAAACGCGCCGCGTGCTCGGGACGTGCCGTGCCACCGTGGGAACGGTGGGCAACGCGGATCACCAGCACGTGAGCATCGGCAAGGCCGGTCGTAATCGACTGAAGGGCATTCGCCCGCAAAGCCGTGGTTCTGCCATGAACCCGGTCGCGCACCCGATGGGTGGCGGCGAAGGCCGTCGCTCGGGTGGTCGCCATCCGGTGAGCCCGTGGGGCAAGCCAGCCAAGGGTGGCATCACGCGCAAGCCCAAGAACGTGAACAACAAGTTCATCATCCGCCGCCGCAAGAAGAGGTGATCCGATGAGCCGTTCAACGAAAAAAGGTCCGTTTGTGGACGCCAAGGTGCTCGCCAAGGTGAACAAGGCACGTGCGCGTGCCTCTGCGGAACCCATCAAGACCTGGGCCCGTTCGTGCACCATCACGCCTGACTTCGTCGGGCTCACCTTCAGTGTTCACAACGGCAAGGCCTTCATCAAAGTCTTCGTCACCGAGGAAATGGTGGGACACAAGCTGGGTGAGTTCACGCTCACGCGCACGTTCCGCGGCCACGGACAGAACAAGGCCGTCACGGCCCCCTGAGGAACCACCATGGAATTCAAGGTTGTTCATCGCTACGCACCCATGTCAGCCAGCAAGGCTCGCGCGGTTGCTGCTCTCGTGCGCGGGATGCCCGTGAACGCGGCCCTCGAAACGCTCGAGTTCATTCCGCGTCGTGCGGCACCCATGCTCAAGAAACTCATCCGCTCGGCAATCGCCAACGCGGGACAGGTCGGAGGCGTCGAAGCCTCTCAGTTGCGCGTCAAGACGGCGCTCGCTGATGGCGGCCCGCTGAAGCAGGGTCGCCTCCGCTGGCGTCCAGGTCCGCGCGGCCGCGCGTGTCCGATTCGCAAGCGTTCGTGTCATCTGACCGTGGTGCTCGAGACGGCGGAGGCCGCGCCGGAGCGGCGCCGCGAACGCCGTGCGCGCGCTGCAGGGAAGGAGTCCTGATCCATGGGACAGAAGATCCACCCACTCGGTTTCCGCATCGGTCTGACGGAGCGCTGGCGTTCGCGCTGGATGTGCCCCAAGAAGGATCGTGCTCAGTTGATCCGTGAGGATCAGCTCATCCGGAAGCACTTGAAGAAGGCTTACTTCTCGGCGGGCATCACGCGGCTTGACATCGAGCGTTCGGGCGACAGCACCAAGGTGATCATGTTCACCGCCCGCCCGGGCATTCTGCTCGGACGGAAAGGCCAGAAGCTTGACGAGATCCGCGCCGAGCTGCAGCAGATCCTGAAGGACGTGAACAAGAAGCTGGACGTGGTGATCCAGGAAGTGCAGCGCCCGGAACTCGATGGGCAGTTGCTTTCCGAGTCCGTGCGGGAACAGATCGAAAAGCGTCAGCCGTTCCGCCGTGTTCTGAAGAAGGCGGTCCAGACGGCCATCTCCGCGGGTGCCCGCGGCGTGCGCGTCCGGTTGTCCGGCCGCTTGGGTGGTGCGGAGATTGCGAAGACCGAGCACCTCTCGAAGGGCTCGATTCCACTCACCACCATCAGCGCGGACATCAACTACGGATTCACTGAAGCCGTCACGCCGATGGGGCACATCGGCATCAAGTGCTGGATCTACCGTGGCCGGTACGGTGAGAAGTTGAAGGAACGCGAGCCTGGCGATGATCGCCAGCGTCGCACTGGATTCCGCCCCACGCGCTGAGCGAGGACTACGACCATGTTGATGCCGAAAAGGGTCAAGTACAGGAAGCAGCACCGCGGCCGCGTGAAGGGCGAAGCCCAGAAGGGCAATTTCGTTGCCTTCGGCGACTACGGTTTGCAGTCCCTCGAACGTGCGTGGATCGACGCGCGCCAGATCGAGGCGGGCCGTATTGCCTCCAGCCATGCGCTCGGCGGCAGCGGACGTCTCTTCATCCGCATTTTCCCGCACAAGTCGGTCACGGCGAAGCCGGCCGAAGTGCGCATGGGAACGGGCAAGGGCGAAATCGAATACTGGTGCGCCACGGTGAAGCCCGGAACCATGCTCTACGAAATCAGCGGTGTTACTGAGGATGTCGCGCGTCGCGCCCTTCTCCGCACTGCCCACAAGATGCCGGTGCGCTGCCGCTTTGTCGCGCGCCGTCACAAGATCTGAGGAGGCGCGGACATGAAGAGCGCCGAATTGAAGACGATCGACAGCGCGGACCTCACGGTGCGCGTGGACAAGCTCAAGGGAGAGCTGTTCGGGTTGACGGTGAAGAGTGCCACCGAGGCACTGCAAAACCCTGCCCGCATCGGCCAGATCCGCCGCGAAATCGCGCGCCTGCTCACCGAGCAGTCGCGTCGCCGGCAGGAGGCGAAGTGACATGAGTGCAGACAAGCAGGAACGCAATGCGCGTCGTGCGCTGGTCGGAACGGTGACCGGCACGAAGAATGCGAAGACCATCAGCGTGCGCGTCGAGCGCATGGTGATGCATCCGCTCTACAAGAAGTACATGAAGCGCAGTTCCATCTACAAGGCCCACGACGAGAACTCCGAGGCCGGACTTGGTGATCGCGTGGAGATCGCAGAGACGCGGCGTCTGTCGAAGACCAAGTGCTTCCGCTTGGTGCGCATCGTCGCCAAGGCCCGCATCCCGGCCTCCACGCCGAGTGTTGCCGTGTTGCCCGAGGCGGAGGGCTGATTCATGATCCAGGAACAATCCCACCTTGCGGTGGCTGACAACACCGGCGCGAAGGATGTCATGTGCATCCGCGTGCTCGGCGGTTCAAAGCGTCGCTACGCGACCATCGGCGACATCATCGTCTGCGCGGTGAAGAAAGCCATTCCCAATGGCAGCGTGAAGCAGGGCGAAGTCGTGAAGGGTGTGATCGTGCGCACGAAGCGCCCTGTGCGCCGTGAGGACGGCTCATACGTCCGCTTCGACCGCAATGCGATCGTGCTCATCGACGCCGCCAACGAGCCGCGTGGCACACGCATCTTCGGCGCGGTTGCGCGCGAACTGCGCCAGAAGAACTTCATGAAGATCGTGTCCCTCGCCGCGGAGGTGGTGTGACATGGCCAAACGCATCTGCGTGAACGATGAAGTGGTGGTCATCTCCGGCAAGGACCGGGGCAAGCGCGGCCGCGTGCTGCGTGTACTGGCCGCCAAGGGCAAGGTGGTGGTGGAGGGCGTCAACGTCATCACCCGCCATCTCAAACGCAACCCGCGCAATCCCAACGAAGGTGGCCGCACCCAACGTCCCGCACCGTTCCCCGCATGCAAGGTCATGCCGTGGAGCGAGAAGGACGGCAAGGGTGTGCGCGTGAGCTTCAAGGGAGAGGGTCGCGAGAAGACCCGTGCGGCGCGGAAGAGCGGGCAGGTGCTCGCTCACACGCGTGGAGGCCGCCGCTGAGCGGCCGGAGGACTGAACGATGGTGACCACATCCGTCCAGCCGCGTTTGCGCCAGCGCTACGCGGAATCACTGCGCCTGAAGTTGCGTGAGCACTTCAAGCTTCCGAACGTCCACCAGGTGCCGTGTCTGCGCAAGATCACGGTGAACATGGGCGTCGGCAAGGCGATCGAGAACAGAAAGCGTCTTGATCAGGCAATCGAGCACATCACCGCCATCACCGGCCAGAAGCCGAAGGTCACGGTGGCGCGTCGCTCGGAAGCGAATTTCAAGCTGCGCGAAGGCCAGGCCATCGGAGCCAAGGTCGATCTGCGCGGTGCGCGCATGTACGAATTCCTCGACCGTCTTGTTTCGGTGGTGATCCCTCGTATCCGCGACTTCCGCGGCATTCCGAGGAACTCCTTCGATGGACGGGGCAACTTCAGCATGGGGCTTGCGGAGCAGAGCCTCTTCCCGGAATTGCCGCTCGACAAAGTCGAGTTCACCCAGGGCATGGACATCACGATGGTGATTTCCGGTGGCAGCGACGAGATGTCTCTCGAGCTGCTGCAGGAACTCGGGATGCCCTTCAAACGCTGAGAGACTGCACATGGCAACCAAGGCCCAGGTAGAAAAGTCGAATCGAAAGCCCAAGTTCGCAACACGGCTCCGCCGTCGTTGCAGCGTGTGCGGTCGTCCCCGCGCGGTTTACAGCAACTTCATGCTGTGCCGCATTTGTTTCCGCAATCTCGCGCACAAGGGGGAACTCCCCGGCGTGCGCAAGGCCAGTTGGTGAGCGAGGCTGACCCATGTCGATGAGCGATCCCATCGCGGACATGCTGACCCGCATCCGGAATGCCAACGCGATCCGGTTGGAGTCAGTGGATATTCCTGCGTCAAATCTGAAACGCGGCATTGCCGAGGTGCTGCACCGGAATGGTTACATCCGGGAGTGGCGCCTGCTCGAGGACGGCTGCAGGGGGACGCTCCGCGTCTTCTTGAAGTACGGCCCCGACGGTGAGCACGTCATTTCGCGCCTGCAGCGCGTTTCCCGTCCTGGACGCCGCGTCTATCGCGGTGTCGAGGACATGCCCAAGGTGCTGGACGGTCTCGGGACCGCCATTCTCAGCACCAGCCGCGGGATCCTCTCGGATCACGAGGCGCGCACACAGCGCGTGGGCGGTGAAGTCCTGGCCGAGGTCTGGTGAGGAGGAGACGCAGCCATGTCACGACTCGGTAAAAAGAGCGTTGCGCTGCCAAAGGGCGTCACCGTCACGGTGACGGGCCGCAGCGTCAAGATCAAGGGCCCGAAGGGCGAGTGCGCGATGCCTCTCACTGATGGCATCGACGTGAGCGCAGCCGCTGACGCTGTCACGGTGTCGCGCGCCAGCGAAGCGCGCCCGGTGCGCGCCATGCACGGCACGACGCGGGCGAACATCGCTGCAGCGGTGGTTGGTGTGGCCGACGGCTACACCCGCACGCTGGAGATTGAAGGCGTGGGCTACAGCGCAGCGGCGCAAGGCCCGGGCAAGTTGGTGCTGAAGATCGGTTTCAACGCGGACCGCGTGATGCTTGCTCCGGCAGGCGTGACGGTGGCGACCCCCAAGAACACCATCATCAACATCCAGGGTGTGGACAAGCAGAAAGTGGGCCAGTTTGCCGCGGAAGTGCGGGCCGTGAGGCCGCCGGAGCCCTACCAGGGCAAGGGCATCCGCTACGCCGGCGAACGCATCATCCGCAAGGTCGGCAAGGCCGTCGGCGGCAAGGCCTGAGGAGAACGCCATGGCTAAGAACATGCAGAAGCTCAAGGCTGTGCGGCGTCTTCGCAGGAAGCGCCACATCCGCCACAGCGTTGCGGGTTCCGCGGAACGTCCGCGGCTCTCCGTCTACCGCAGTCTCGCGCAGATCTACGCGCAGCTCATCAATGACGACACGGGCCGGACGCTCGCTGCCGCGGGATCGCTCGATCGCGATCTGCGCACGCAGGAAGAGGGCGGCAAGTGTGGCGATGCCGAGCGCGTTGGGCGCATGCTCGCTGAGCGCGCGAAGGCCGCCGGCATCACCAAGGCTGTCTTTGATCGCAACGGATTCCGTTTCCATGGCCGCGTGAAGGCGCTGGCCGAGGCCGCCCGCAAGGCCGGGCTGGAGTGCTGAAATGCAGCAAAGACCCACGAGGAACACACAGGGTGGCGGAGGCTTCGGCGGCCGTGATGACGGACTTGCCGAGGTCACCGTGCACATCAACCGCAATTGCAAGGTGGTGAAGGGCGGCAAGCGCTTCTCCTTCTCCGCCTTGGTGGTGGTGGGAGATCGTGCCGGCCGCGCCGGTGTCGGCTTCGCCAAAGCGAACGACGTCCCGTCGGCCGTGGACAAGGCCAACAAGGAAGCGCGCAAGAACATGTTCACCATTCCCATGGTGGGCGCGACCATCCCGCACAAGGTGCGCGGTCGCTTCGGTGCAGGTCACATCGTGATCCTGCCCGCGCCTCCCGGAACCGGCGTCATCGCTGGCGCCGTTGCGCGCGCTGTGTTGACCTGCGCTGGTGTGGGTGACGTGCTGACGAAGAGCTTCGGCAGCGGCAATCCCGTCAACCTGATCAAGGCCACTCTCGATGCGCTTCATCAGTTGCGCACGCGCGAGCAGGTCGAGGCCCTGCGCGGAGTGACGCTGCCCTGAGGGCATGCGGCAAGGAACCAACATGAACCTGCACGACGTGAGAAAGGCCGCGATCCCGAGGAAGCACCGCCTGCGCAGCGGGGGCGGCATCGGCTCCTGCAAGGGCAAGACCGCGGGCAAGGGCACCAAGGGCCAGCAGTCACGCTCCGGCTACAGCGCCAAGCGCGGCCATGAAGGCGGCCAGACTCCGCTCTATCGCCGCCTTCCGAAGCGTGGATTCTCCAACGCCAAATTCAGGACCGACTACGACGTCATCAACCTCTCGGTGCTCGCAAACTTCGACGCCGGAAGCACGGTTGATCTCGCGGCCCTGAAGGAGCGGGGACTCATCACCAAGGGCGCGAAGCTCCTGAAGGTCCTCGCCAATGGTTCCGTGGATCGGGCCGTCACGGTCAAGGCGCACGCGTTCTCGGCGAAGGCCATGGAAGCCATCACGGCTGCCGGCGGCTCGGCCGAGAAGCTCGGGAGCAAGGTCTGATGCTGCGCCAGCTCAGCAACCTGTTCCGGGTCGAGTCACTGAGGTCGCGGATCCTGGTCACCCTGGGTCTGCTCTTCGTGTACCGCTTCGGCAATCAGCTCCTGCTGCCAGGTGTGAATCACGCCGCGCTGCAGGGTTGGTTGGAGAAGCAGACCGACAGCGGCGTGACGCCGTTCGTCGGTCTCATGAACGCGTTGGCGGGAGCCAACGTGAACATGCCCGTGTTCATGTCGCTGGGCATCCTGCCCTACATCACGTCCTCAATCATCTTCTCGTTGCTCGTGAAGGTGTTGCCGAGTCTGGAAGCGCTCTCGAAGGAGGGCGCGGCAGGACAGAGAAAGATCAACCAGTACTCACGCCTCTTCACGGTGCCGATCTGCGTGGCCCAGGCACTCGCGATCACCTTCAGCTTCTTCCGCGGCATCGCAAATGAAGCCGATGGTGTGATTCCGGAGTGGGGCTTCGGGTTCATCTTCACCACGGTCGTCGGCATCACTGCCGGGACCATCTTCCTGATGTGGATCGGTGAGCAGATTACTGCTCACGGTATCGGCAACGGCGTTTCGCTCATCATCACGGCGAACATTGTCTCCGACATCCCGACCGCCTTCTTCCGCATCCTCGATCAGGCCGGCAAGGACCGCACCTACATTCTCACGGCCTCTGTCCTCGCTGTGGTCTACTTCGCCGTTGTCATCGGCGTGATCTACATGACCAAGGCGCAGCGGCGCGTGCCGATCCAACAGGCCAAGCAGATGCGTGGCAATCGCATGGTGGGTGGCGGCAAGCAGTTCCTGCCGATCAAACTCAACCAGGCCAATGTGATGCCCGTGATCTTCGCCTCGGCGGTGCTCACGTTGCCCACGACCATCTCCACCGCAGTCAGCGGCGGCAGCTTCGACTTCATTGCGTACGGCGGTTGGTGGTGGATCACGATCGAGCTCCTGCTCATCGTGTTCTTCGCCTACTTCTGGACATCGTTGATGTTCCAACCGGCCGAGATGGCGAAGAATCTCCAGGAGTACGGGGTGTTCGTCCCGGGGCAGCGCCCGGGCAAGCAGACCGCGGACTTCCTGAATCGCATCATGATTCACGTGACGCTCGTCGGTGCCGCATTCCTCGCGGCTCTCGCGGTCATTCCGACCGTCGCGAGTCAGGGTATGGGCGTCGATCGCTTCGTCGCGCAGTTCCTCGGTGGCACGGGCATCCTCATTGTCGTGGGCGTGACTCTCGACCTTGTGGATCAGCTCAACGCGGGGCTGCTCTCGCGTCAGTATGAGGGCTTCATGTCCGCGGCGAGTTCGCGGAGAGGGGCGAGGGGTTGAGCCGAACGCTCGACATCCTTCTCTTCGGACCCCCGGGTGCCGGCAAGGGCACGCAGGCGGCCGCACTGGCGGCGCGTCACGGGATTCCGCACGTCAGCACAGGCGATCTGTTCCGCAAGAACCTGAAGGAGCAGACGCCAGTGGGGCTCGTGGCCCGAGGCTTCATGGATCGCGGGCTGCTGGTGCCCGATGAAATCGTTTGCGACATGGTCCGGCTTCGCCTCGAAGAGGATGAGGCTGCGGCTGGCTCGCTGCTCGATGGTTTCCCGCGCACTCTTCCCCAGGCGGATGCTCTCGAAGGCATGCTGCGCCGTCTCGGACGCCGCATCGATCACGTGCTTTTCTTCGACGCCGAGGACGAAGTGCTCGTCGAGCGCATCGCCGGCAGGCTCAGTTGCTCGGGATGTGGCGCTGCGTTCCACAGGACCTTCGCTCCACCGCGTACCCAGGGTGTTTGCGATCACTGCGGCCGCAACGGACTCAGTGTGCGCAGCGACGACAACGCGGAGACGGTGGGTGCGCGCCTTCTCGAGTATCGCGCCAAGACCACACCGTTGCTCGCACGTTGGCAGGGCTCTGACACGTTGCATGTCATCAATGCGGGGCGTCCCATCGCCGAGGTCGAGCGCGCGCTGGCGCTCGCGGTCCCTGCAAGGGCGGAGGCCTGAGCGATGGTGACCTTCAAGTCTAAGGGTGAAATCGCCAAGATGCGCGCCGCGGGCGACGTCATCGTGCGCATTTTCGAACTCTGCGAGCGCATCGTGAAGCCCGGTGTGTCCACGGGCGAAGTGGATGCGCAGGTGGACACCCTCATCCGCGACAGCGGCAATCGCGCGAGCTTCAAGGGTTACATGGGCTATCCCGCGAGCATCTGCGCCTCGGTCAACGAGGAAGTGGTGCACGGCATCCCGAGCGAGCGCGTGCTGCGCGATGGTGATCTGCTCACGGTGGACGTCGGGGTCATCCATCAGGGCTGGCACGCGGATGCTGCGCGCAGCTACGCCGTTGGAGCACTCAACACCGAGCGCACGGAACTGGCGCAGGCCACCGCGGACGGCCTCGATGCGGGCATCAATGCCTGCCAGGTCGGTCACCGGCTCTCGCATATCGCGCGCGCCGTCGAAGCCGAGGGTCGCCGCCGTCAATACGGCGTCGTCGAACAATATGTCGGACACGGCATCGGCACGGCATTGCACGAGGAACCTCAGGTTCCGAATCTCGTGACGCCAGCGCTGTTGCGGAACGACATGGTCCTGCGTCCAGGACTCGTGATCGCCATTGAACCCATGTTCAATCTGGGCACGGCGGAAACGCGCACGAAGTCCGATGGCTGGACCGTGGTGACAAAGGATGGTCGCTGCAGCGCGCATTTCGAGGACACCGTCGCCATCACGGATGACGGCCCCGAAGTGCTCACGCGCCGCAACGCCAAAGACCGCATCTGGAACGTGACTCCGAGGAGCACATCATGAAAGTCCGGGCTTCCGTCAAGAAGATCTGCGCGGAGTGCAAGTTGATCCGTCGCAGTGGTGTTTTGCGGGTGATCTGCAAAGCCGATCCCCGTCACAAGCAGCGTCAGGGCTGAAAGGGCACGCGCATGGCACGCATTTCCGGTGTGGACCTTCCACAGAACAAGATGGCGAAGATCTCGCTGCGCTACCTCTTCGGCATCGGCCCGAAGCTGGCGCTCGACATCCTGGCCGAGGCCGGCATCTCGCCTGAAAAGAAGATGAAGGAATTTACGGAAGAAGAAGTGGCGCGCATCAACGCCCTCATCGACCGCAAATACGTCGTCGAAGGTGGTCTGCGTCGGCAGATCATGCAGAACATTCAGCGGCTGAAGAACACGCGCTCGTACAGAGGCATCCGCCACATCAAGGGGCTGCCGGTGCGTGGTCAGCAGACGCAGAGCAACGCGCGCACGCGCAAGGGCAAGAAGAAAACCGTCGCCGGCAAGAAGTCGGTGAAGGCGATGCGCTGAGGTGAACCCATGAGCGAGAACACCGAAACACCGGCGGCCCAGGAAGGTGCAGCAAGCACCGAGGCCAAGGGCGCCAAGAAGAAGGTCAAGAAGTCCGTCTCGAAGGGCATCGTGCACATCAAGGCGAGCTTCAACAACACCATCGTGACCATCACGGACATGCAGGGCGCTGTGCTCTGCACAGCCAGTGCCGGCACCATTGGCTACAAGGGCTCCCGCAAGAGCACGCCTTACGCCGCACAACGTGCGGCGGAGAAGGCAGCCGAAGGTGCATCGCGCCATGGTCTGAAGGAAGTGGAGATCCGCATCACCGGCGTCGGCTCAGGCCGCGAGTCCGCAGTGCGCGCCCTCCGCAACATGGGCATTGAAATCAAGGCCATCGAGGATGTGACGCCGGTGCCGCACAACGGTTGCCGTCCGCGCAAGCGCCGTCGCATCTGAGGTTGGATCGAGGAACAGGAAATCCGGGCGGATGCAATCCGCCAGAGGAGTGAGGAATGGCTCGCAACATCGGACCGAAATGCAGGCTCTGCCGCCGGGAAGGCATCAAGCTCTTCCTGAAGGGTGGACGCTGCCATGGCGCCAAGTGCGCGATCTCGCGCCGCGGTGACACGCAACCGCCCGGAATCCAGGGCACCAAGCGCGCGAAGAAAATGTCGGAATACGGCATGCAGCTGCGCGAGAAGCAGCGCCTCAAGCGCATGGCGGGCCTCCTTGAGCGCCAGTTCCGTGTGGTCTTCGCGCGGGCCCAGCGCCAGCGCGGCAACACGGGCACGGTGCTCATCGACCTCGTGCAACGTCGGCTCGATCACGTGTTGCGCGTGGCCGGCTTCGGCCATGGCCCTGCGAGCTCGCGTCAGATCATCGTGCACGGCCTCGTGATGCTCAACGGGCATCGCGCCGACCGGCCGAGCATGCTGGTGAACGCAGGTGATGTGATCACCTTCACGCAGCGCGAGAAGGCACGCACGCTCATCAAAAATGTGCTCGAAACCACCAAGGGTTACCAGCAGGTGCCCGGTTGGCTCGAGCGGGACGAAACGAACCTGGCGGTGAAGGTGCTGAACCTGCCCGCACGCGACGAGTATCCCTTCGACATCCGCGCTCAGCTGATCGTCGAAGGTGCATCGAAGTAAACCTGGAGGAGAGCGACCCATGCGCATCCGCTGGAGGAATCTGGAACTGCCGAGCCGCGTCATCGTGGATCGGGAGTCGTTGAGTCCGACGTTCGGCCGCTTCACCGTGGAGCCGTTCGAGCGCGGTTTTGGACACACCATCGGCAACGGCCTGCGCCGCGTGCTGCTCTCGAGCATCGAGGGTACAGCGGTGAGGTGGTTCCGCTTGAATGGTGCGGTCCACGAATTCCAGGCTGTTGACGGCGTCATCGAAGACGTTGTGGACATCGTCCTGCAGGTGAAGCAGATCCTCGTGCGCATCCCCGGGGATGGCACGGTGAAGATGCAGATCCGCAAGAAGACGAAGGGACCTGTGACGGCTGGCGACATCATCTGCGACGGTGGTGCCGAGATCGTGAACCCTGACCTGCACATTTGCACGCTCGTCAAGGGCATGGACTTCGAGATGGAACTCGAAGCCTGTCGTGGTCGCGGCTACAGCACCGCCGAGGAAAACGAGGCCGGTGGTGGTCGCCACTCGGACGCCGGCGCCCGCAAGGGCGTGAAGGACGTCGAACAGGAGATCGGCAAGGTCTGGGTCGACAGCGATTTCAGCCCTGTGAAGCGCGTGAAGTACGCCATCCAGGACACCCGCGTGGGCAAGCTCACGGACTACGACAAGTTGGTCCTTGAGGTCACCACCGACGGTACGCTGCGTCCCGAGGATGCGCTGGCGGAAGCCAGCAAGATCTACCGCAAGTTCCTCAATCCGTTGTGCAGCTACGGTGCTCTTGGCGCCGAAGTCCCCGCGACGGAGTCGAACGAGTCTTCGGGAACGGCACTGGATGCAAGCCTGCTCGTGAGGCCCATCGCCGAGCTCGGACTCAGCAACCGTGCCAGCAACTGTCTGGAGTCGGAGAAGGTGCTGACGGTCGGCGACCTTCTCGACAAGTCGGAGCAGGAGTTGCTTGAGGTGCGCAACCTCGGGCGGACGAGCCTCACCGAGATCCAGGCAAAGCTGGCAAGTCTGGGCCTGAGCCTGAAGACTGTGTGAATCTGGCGCCGCAAGGCGCAAGGAATGAAGCCATGAGACACAGGAAACTTGGTCGCAAGCTCAACCGGGATACCGCGCACCGCGAGGCGTTGCGTCGCAATCTCGCGCTCGCGCTCTTCACCAACCACCGCATCGTCACCACCGCCGAGAAGGCGAAGTTCGCGAAGCCGTTCGCCGAGAAGCTCATCACGATCGCACGCGAGAACACACAGGCGCATCAGCGTCTGGTGCTTTCGCGCTTGCCGCACAAGACAACCGTGAAGAAGCTCTTTGACGTGATCGGGCCGCACTTCAAGGACAGGAAGGGCGGCTACACGCGCATCGTGCGGCTCGCGAAGAATCGTCTCGGGGATGACGCTTCACAGGCAATCCTTGAGCTCGTTGATCTTCCGCGTCCTGCGGCGGTTGCCGCCGAGGAGCCCGCGAAGGATTGATCTTTTCCGGCCTCCAGGCCCATCGACGACCCGGTCCCTGCGGCCGGGTCGCTTCGTTGACACAGACAGCGTCACGCTGCTCCGCACGAGGCGTACCCGCGCTGCAGGTGTGTTGATCAGCCGAAGCGCACGGCGTCCGGACCGAGGAGACGCACCAGCGCCTGGCGGAGCTCGTCCGACAGGGCCACGCGGAACTCATCGCCGGCTTGCACGGTGACTAGACCAGCCGGGGTCCGCAGCGCAAAGAACACCGTGACGGAGCCGTGGTTGCGGCGCAGGATCTGGTGCAGCGCCGGGATGGACATATCCATGTCGCCTTCGCCGTCGAGTTCGAGCGTGATGCGGCGGGCCAGCTTGAGCGGTGCATCTTCGAAGGTGATCACGTCATCGACCCGCAGCGACGGCTTCTCGCGACGCCGGTCCACGGTGCCCCGGAAAAAGAGGATCTTGTCCACGGAAACGAGATTGATGAGCTTCAGATACTGATCTGCGAACAGTGAGCATTCCACGCTGCCGCTCAGGTCTTCGAAGCGGACGATGGCGAATTTGGAGCCGGCTTTCGGGCCTTGCCTCAGTGTCCGCACTTCAATGCCCTGCACGATCCCGCCCAGTACCGCTGGAACGCGGTCTTCCAACCGCGCGAGTTCGCTGACACTGGTACTCGAGAAGCGCTTGAGCTCCCTCTGCACCCGCGTGAGGGGATGGCCCGTGAGATAGAAACCGAGCACGCCTTTCTCGCGTTGCAGGCGCTCCTGATCCGGAAACTCGGGCAACGCAGGCATCGCCTGAGCCGTTGCGGGCGCGGCGCGCTCGAGATCGTCGCCGCCGAAAAGGGCGCACTGCCCGCTCAGGCGGTCGCGCTCGGCGGCACTCCCGGCGGCGAGTGCTTCATCGAGCATGGCGGATTTCTGGGCCCGGTTGCCGGGGAGCGCATCCATGGCTCCTGCATCGACGAGGGCTTGCAGCACGCCGCGATTGACCAGCCGTGTGTCGGTGCGGTCGCAGAAGTCATGCAGGGACTGGAAGGGCTTGCCGCGTGCGGCCGCCTCGATGGACGCAGACGCCGCCGCGCCGACACCTTTCAGAGCGGCCAGCGCGTAACGCACACTGCCTGCTTCGGGGAGGAAGCGCGGCCCTGAACGATTCACGTCAGGCGGCAGTACGGAAAGCCCCAGTTTCCTGCACTCCTCGACGTACTCGACGGTCTTCTCGATGTCCGCCATTTCGCAGGTGAGCAGCGCGGCCATGAATTCGAGCGGATGATTGGCCTTGAACCAGGCCGTCTGGAAGGTGATGAGTGCGTAGGCCGCCGAGTGCGACTTGTTGAATCCGTAGCCTGCGAACTTCTCGATCTTGTCGAAGATGTCCGTCGCATCGGCGACAGCAACACCGTTTGCTGCTGCGCCGTCCGTGAAGCGCTGTTTGAACTTGGCGAGGATCTCGGGCTTCTTCTTGCCCATGGCCTTGCGCAGGTTGTCGGCCTCATTGAGCGAGAAGCCGGCCAGCACGTTGGCGATGCGCATGACCTGTTCTTGATAGAGGATCACGCCCAGACTGTCGTCCAGCATGCCCTTCAGCTTCGGATGCAGATCGGAGACCGGCTCCTTGCCGCGCTTGCGATTCACATACAGATCCACCATGCCGGATTCGAGCGGGCCGGGCCGGTAGAGCGCAAGGAGCGCAATCAGATCCTCGAAGCGATCGGGCTTCACCCGTTGGAGCAGCCCGATCATGCCTTCCGATTCAAGCTGGAACACGCCGCTCGCCTTGCCCGCGGCAAGCAGCTCGAAGGTCGCGCGATCGTCCAGCGGCAACTGGTCGAGATCCACGGACTGGCCCTTGGTGAGCTGCACGTTGCGGCGCGCCTCTTCGAGAATGGTGAGCGTGCGCAACCCGAGGAAGTCCATCTTCAGGAGGCCGACATCCTCGAGAGCATCCATGCTCCACTGCGTGGTGATGTCTTCATCCGACTTGTAGAGCGGTACGCGTTCGGCGAGCGGGCGATCAGAGATGACGACGCCTGCTGCGTGGATGGACGCATGTCGCGCAGCACCTTCAAGTTTCAGCGCGAGCTCGAAGAGGCGTTGTGTGGAGTCGTTTTCGGCGCGTAGCGCCTGCACCTCGGCGTCGCGTTCGAGAGTCTCTGCGAGGCTGTCCTTCGGGCCGTTCGGGATCTTCGCCGCAATGCGGTCGATGAGCGCGAGAGGCAGGTCGAGCGCACGCCCTACGTCGCGGATCACACCGCGCGCCTTCATGGTGCCGAAGGAGATGATCTGCGCGACGCGATCGCGCCCGTATTTCTGCTGGACATAGGCGAGCACATCGGCGCGACGATCCCTGCAGAAGTCGATATCGATGTCCGGCATGGACACGCGTTCGCTGTTCAGAAAGCGCTCGAACAGGAGGTCGTATCGCAGCGGGTCGATGCGCGTGATGCCGAGGGAGTAGGAGACGATCGAGCCGGCGGCAGATCCTCGTCCGGGGCCGACGGGAATGCCCTGTTCGCGTGCGTGACGAATGAAGTCCCACACGATAAGGAAGTAGTCGATGAACCCCATGCGCTCGATGACATCCATCTCCATCTCGAGACGCGCCGTGATGGCCGGAGTCATGGCAGGGTAGAGCCGGGCGACGCCTTCGTTGCACAGGCGACGGAACAGATCCCGCTGCGTGCAACCATCCTGCACGGGGAAGCTCGGCAAGTGTCGCCCGCCAAGCTTCATCTCGAAGTTGCAGCGGTCCGCGATTTCGCGCGTGGCTGCGATGGCTTCCGGCATGTCCTGGAAGAGCTCCGCCATGGCGGCCCCGTCCTTGAAATGCAGTTGGTGCGTGGCCATGCGGAAGCGATCGGGGTCGGATTCCGTGCTGCGCGTGCCGATACAGAGCGCGATGTCCTGCGCTCTCCAATCATCCGCGCGGACATAGTGGACATCATTGGTGGCGACGAGTCTGGCCCCGGTGTTGCCTGCGAGAACCTTCAGTGCTGCGCGCGAACGATCCTCCATCTCCATGCCGTGATTCATGACCTCAAGGTAGTAGTTCTCGCTGCCAAAGATCTCCTGATACTCGCGGATGATGCGCTCGGCGTCCTCCATGCGGCCTGCGAGAATCTGCCGGTTCACTTCTCCGGCGAGGCAGCCCGAGAGGCACACGAGTCCGCGCGAGAACTCCTTCATGCAGTCGCGGTCGATGCGCGGCTTGTAGTAGAAACCGTCCACATAAGCCGTGGACGCAAGCCGCACGAGGTTGGCGAAGCCTTCTTCGTCGCGTGCGATCAACGTGGCGTGGTAGGTGTTCTTCCTGTGGCCGTCCTCCGTCAGGATGCGCTTCTTCTCCCGTCGGCTGCCTTCCGCGATGTAGGCCTCCATGCCGAGCAGCGGCTTGATGCCGCGTTCGCGCGCCGCCTTGAAGAAATGCACGGCCCCGAACATGTTGCCGTGGTCTGTGAGTGCGAGGGCGTTCATGCCCGCGGCGCGCGTCGTGTCGAGGAGATCCTCGAGTTGACAGTTGCCGTCCAGAAGCGAGTAGTGCGTGTGCACGTGCAGATGAACGAAGTCGCTGGACTGCATGCTCTTCCCCGGACGCTTGGCCGCGCGCAGCGTGGCTGCCGCCAGCCGCCATCAGGCAGCCTTTGCCACGCGCGGCGACGATACCGGCCTTCTGCTTGTCGCGTCAACGGCGGCGCGTTGGACGCGCTCTCGCGCGGGTGATAGTTTGGCGTCCCGGCCGAGGCGGATGATGTCGCGCGCTTTCCTGATGAGTTCTGTTTGTGCGGTGTTGCTTGTCGGCTCCTGCGCCGAGGCAGGGGAGAGGGATCGTCCCGTGGCGGTTCCGTCATCCACAGGCTCGAGTCTTTTCGACCAACTCGAAGCGGCGCGCGGCAAGCACGCGCGTGAAGCGGCTGACAAGCCCGAAGCTGTGGCGCCCTCCGCAGAGATGCGTGAACTGGGCGCGCTCTGGAAGTCGTTCCTCGAGCAGCAAGCTGGCTGGCCGGAACGGCGCGAGGAATGGTGTCGCCGCGGCCCTGCGGCCAGGGCGCTTCTCGTCGAGAACCTGATCCGGACGATGATGCGCGCCCGCGATGCCGGTGAAGGCTCTCTGTTTCACCGCTGCCGGAAGGAACTCCTCGAGCATCGCGAGCCTGCCACAGCTCTCTTTGTAGAGGCGCTCGCGAGTCATCGGGGCGATCAGGTGCTGCGCAATCTCGCCGCGGAGACCCTCGCTTTCTTCGGACCGGCGAGTGCTGCACCGCTCATCAACGCAGCGCGCGGAGCGGACGAGCCAGGTCAGCGAGCCATTCTGGGGGCGCTCAAGCTCCTGGATGCTGCCGAAGCGCGTGTGTTCTTGGAGGAGGTGGCGGCAGGAGAGTCCTCCTTCGCCGTCCGCATCGAAGCGCTCGACGGACTGGCGCGCATCGCGGCTGCCGAATCTGCTGCGGTTTGCCGGGCCTGTCTTCAGGATCGCGATCCATCTGTCCGCCGTTTCGCGTTCAAGCTCGCGGGTCAGCTCAAGTCCTCAGCCGCAGTGCTGCTGCCGCATGTGTTGGATGCATGGCAGCGATCCTTGCTGGCGGGTGAGATGGAGCTTTCTCGCGCTGGTCACTGGTCCGCGCGCCAACTGGCCGGGCGTGATCACGGAGCTGATCCCGCGCGCTGGCCGCGCGGAAAGGAAGCGCCATGACGACGGAGTGGGAGCGTCTGCTCAAACGTGCCGAGGAATGCTGCTCCGGCTGCGGCAAGGGGCTGCGCAACGGCGATGTTGTCACCACGCTCGAACTGGGAGCGGAGTCCTTCACGCGCAGGGAGTGGTGTGCTCCGTGTTTTGAAGAGCGCGAACCACCTGCGTTCTCGTTCTGGAAGCGCACCCTGGCGAAGGGGCAATCGCGTCGCCGTCTCGATCTTGCCTATCTCGCGGAACTTTTTCGCCGTCTCGACGGGCGCGACGATGCTATGGCCAAGCGCCTGCGCTGGATCGCGGCGTTGTTGCTGCTGCGGAAGAAACTCCTCGAAGAAAAGGGCCGCAGTTCCGTGGATGGCCGCGAGCAATTACATCTCGCATTCCGCCGCGAGGAACGCGAGTGGTGTGTCGAGGATCCGGGGCTCGATGCGGACTCGTTTCAGTCCATCGAGGCCGATCTCGGGCGCATCTTCGATCTCGAAGGTGACGCCGCGAAGGATGGAAGCGCTCAACCTCCGCGCACGCCGTAGCTGAGATCGCCGGCGTCGCCGAGGCCCGGGACGATGTAGCCGCGTTCATCGAGCGTGTCGTCCGCAGCTGCGGACCAGACGTCCGCGCCCAATTCACGTTCGAGCTTCGCGAGGGTGGGGCGCCAGGCAATCACGCCCGCGACGATCACGCGCCGAGGTGCTCCTGAATGCGCGAGCAAGCTGCGATGCAGATGCAGCAGCGTCGAACCGGTGGCAAGCATGGGATCAGCCCAGATGAGCGTGCGCCCCTGCACGGGCATCCACGAGGCATAGCCGCAGTCGATCGGGAGTGATCCATCCGCAGCGCGTGCGGCGCCTTCCTTGCGTGCAGCGCCGAAGAACATCGAGTCGGCGTGAGGCAGCACCTCAAGCATGCCCTCGAAAAAAGGCAGGCCTGCGCGCAGCACGGTGGCGAGAACGGGAGCCTCCGTGAAGACGAGTTCCTCGGCTTGACCGAGCGGCGTCGTGATCGCACGGCGCGCGGCAGGTAGCGTTGCGCCAACGCTCTGGCCCACCAATCTTCCGAGCTCGTGCAGCGTGTTGCGAAAGCCGGCGCGATCGCGCTGAACGTCACGATCCCTGAGTCGCGCCAGAAGAGTGCCGGTCCAGGGATGCCCCGCTTCATTGAGGATGTGGATCACGGGGCGGGATGTACCGGATAGGGCGCAGTTGAACCAGATGCTGACATGCTCGGACAGATGTACGTACGCCATATCTGTGCTCTGTAGCGCAAGGGGTTCCGCCTGCTGCAGCTTTCGAAAAAAAATGAGATTCCGTGTGGACGGCGCGCTGTGGCGGGCTTATAAGAGTGGGGCCAAGTGGGGATGTTTCCCACCGGATGGCTCCAACGTTGAATCCAAGCCCTGCCGCAGGGCATCTCCGAAGCTCCCCGATGTTTCAAGGTCGCTGGCCCAATGTCCTCACCGTGGACGCCAAGAACCGCTTGGCGTTGCCTGCTCCATTCCGCCTGCAGAGCACCGGTGAAGTCGGCGATTTCATGATCGGGAGCATTGAGGACCCGTGCATCTACGTGCACACCGCGGCGCAGCATCAGGCGTTCCTGGACAGACTCGGTGGACTTGGCGAAACGCGCCAATCTCGCCGCGTGAGGAACTTCGTTCTTGGGCGTTTCGAGCCGGTGACGGCCGACGCACAAGGGCGCATCACCATCCCTTCCGAGATGCTCGCTCAAGTGGAGATCCAGCGCGAGGTGCGCCTGATCTCCCAGGCAGCGCGGCTCGAGATCTGGGCGAACGAAGTGTTCGCGCGGGTGTCGGCAGAGGTCCAGGCGTCCGGCATTGCCGACGCGCTGGAGGCTGTGTTCGCGGAAGAGGAACAGGAACTGAGATTGCAACGCCGGGCCGCAAGCCTGGCGCGAGAGGGCAACAGTCCCACCAAGTGATCCCTCGGTGGGCACCGGATGGCCGCGCACAAGGCGATCCGGTTGGGGACGGGGTCAGGGCGGAACGAGCGGTGGCTATTTCCCGGGTTCACGAACCGGTGCTGGTGGACGAGGTGCTGGGGCACCTCGCCCCCGCGTCAGGGGAAACCATTCTCGATCTCACGGTTGGCGCCGGTGGGCATGCGGAACGGGTGTTGGGGACACTCGGGCCGGAGGGAAGGCTCATCGGTTGTGACCGTGATCCCGCCATCTTGCGGGTCGCACGGGAAGTTCTCGCTCCGTACGGCGCGCGCGCGATATTGCGTGCGTGCCGGAGTGATTCTTTCCGTGCGATGCTGCAGGAACTCGGGGTTCCGGCGGTTCATGGCGTGCTCATGGACCTCGGAGTCTCTTCGCTGCAACTCGACGAAGCAGCACGCGGGTTTTCCTTCAGGGCTTCCGGGCCTCTCGACATGCGCATGACACCCGGAGACGGACTGACCGCCCGGGAGCTCATCCAGCGCACGGCGGAGCCGGATCTCGCGCGCATCTTCTTCCGCTATGGAGAAGAGCCGCAGGCGCGGCGCATCGCGCACGCCTTGAAGGCCCTGCCGCGGAATGGAGTGCCGAAGACCACCGGTGAGCTCGCGGAGTTCATCGCGGAGCTGGCACCGGCGCGCCAGCTCGGGCGTGCGCCCATCCATCCGGCGACGCGGGTCTTTCAGGCCCTGCGCATTGCCGTCAATGACGAACTCGGCGTGCTTGAACGCACGCTGCCTCTGGCCACAGAGGCGCTCCACGCTGGCGGGCGCATGGTGGTCATCAGCTTTCATTCGCTCGAGGACCGCATCGTGAAGGACTGGTTCCGCGCGCAGCACCGCGAGGGGGTCTTTGCACACGTTGCGAAGAAACCCGAGGTCGCCAGCGAGGCAGAAGTTCAGCGCAATCCCCGGGCACGCAGCGCCAAGCTGAGATTTGCGGTCAAGGCTGATCTGGAGCGGGCGGCATGAACCTCGGCAGTCTCGGCAGGCATCCGGTCGGGCGCGTCATGGCGCTGCTGCTCGTCTTCATCCTCGCGCTGATCACGCTGGTGCGCAGGAACGAGTCACTGCGTTCCAGTTACGCGGCTCGTCAGCACCTCGAGAGGGTTGCGCGTCTCGAGAACGAGGTGCGCTGGATGGAGGCGCGTCGCGAGCAGGCCTTCTCGGCCAGCGGGTTGCTTGAGCGCAGTGCAACCCGTGGCCGCAAGGCTCCGGGTCATGGTGGACATGTGGAACGCGTCGCGCCTGCGACGGACGGGGCAGGCCCCTTGGGCAACTGATGCAAAGCGCTCCAGAGACCTTTGGCGGGGACCGCCGCAGCGCGACGCTGCTCGTGCTCATCATCGCGGCGATGTTCTCCGTGTTGCTCGTGCGCTTGTTCATGGTGCAACTCCGGCCCGCGGAGAAGCTCGAAGAGCGCGGTGAGCGGCAGCGCTTCCGTGCAAAAGAGCGTGTGGGCACGGCGCTCCCCGAAGTCCCGGTGCGCGCCGAAGTGCGCGATCGCGAGGGGCGTCTGCTTGCGTCCACCTGGTTCGACTTTGATCTGGTCGTGGACGCCGTCGAACTCCTGCGGGGTGCGAAGACTCCTGCCGAGCAGGCCGCACGCTGCACGGCGCTGGCCGGCACCGTTGCGAGCACCTTGCAGGGAACCCGGAAGAACCTGACAGCGAAAGCGCTGCTCATGACGCTCTCGAAAGGGGCGCTGAAGAAGCAGCCGACCCGCTGGTTGCCTTTGGTGCGCGGGCTCAACCCCACCGAGCAGCGCACGCTGGAAAAGGCGCTCGTGGGTGTGAAGGGCGTCCGCTTCGAGCATCACGAACGGCGTTCGTTCCCCTACGGTGCTGTGACAGCGCAGGTGGTGGGCTTGGTGGGCGAACACCCGAAAGATCGCCCCGGGCGTGTGGCCGGGCGGACGGGCATCGAGTTCCAGTTGGATCGCCTGTTGTCAGGCACCTCCGGCGCACTGCCGGTGGAAAAGGATGCAGCGGGGCGCGAGTTTCTGCCGCGCTGGGTCGAAGAGGCAACGCCCGTTCCCGGTGGGCAAGTCGAGCTCACACTCGATGCAGAGATTCAGCGCATCTGCATGGATGTTCTGGCGCATTCCGTCCCTGCCTGCAAGGCGGAGAAGGGCAGCGCGGTGGTTCTTTCCGCGCGCACCGGTGAGGTGCTGGCGGCCTGCACCTGGCCCAGTGCTGATCCTCTGACCATCGGCCCCAAGGACTCGACCAAGCTCAATCTGGGAGCGTTCCTCGATCTCTACGAACCGGGCTCGACCATCAAGCCGCTCTTTGTGGCGTGGGCCTTGCAGCAGGGCCTCGTCAAGATGGACACGCGCTTCGATTGCGGCGGCGCCGACGGCGTGCACAACTTCGGCCCGCGTCTCGTGCGCGAGTACCACGCGAATCCCGCGCCGCTCACGGTGCGCGACATTCTCGTCAAGTCGAGCAATGTGGGTGCGGTCCGCATCGGCTACGAGAAGCTCGGGCTCGACGGCGAACTGGCCGCACTCAAGGCCTTTCACATGTCCGGGCGCATCAAGCTCGGATTTCCTTCCATGCCGAACAACCGGCATACAGAGAAGGCCAAGGCTCACGCGCTCTACACACCCACGTCCTTCCCGCAGGGTTACGAGATGATGATGTCGCCCCTGATGATGGCGCGCGCCTTCCTCGTCTTTGCGCGCGGCGGCGAGTACATCGAGCCCACGCTCGTGCGCGCCATCCATCCGCATGGCGAACGCGTGCTCATGGACCTCGATGAGAGTTCGCGGCATGTGCGCGTGCTGGATCGCGAGGTGGCTCTCGCGGTTCGCAGCGCCCTTGAAGAAGTCATGGAGTCCGGCACGGGCAAGTCGGCACGCAGTGCGAAGTACGCCATCGCTGCCAAGACCGGGACGCCCAAGATCGGTCAGAGCGAGCTCTACAACCCGCTCATCTGCACCATGGCTCCGGTCGGCCCGCAGGACCCCGAGATCGTGGTGGTGGTGCTGCACCACCATGTGAAGAACCGCGGTCCCGGAACCTACACGGGTGGAACCGTCAGCGGCCCACCCGCACGTGACATCATCGAACGCACGCTCGACTACCTCCGCATTCCGGCGGACGCAGGGCGCAGCGCCAAGGCGGCCAAGCCATGAAAGCTTGTCGCATCGCGGCGCCAGCCACGCTGACCCTGAATGAACTTGCACCGCTGCTGCCGGCCGGGGAATTGAGTCTGAGTGGTGTCACGGCCCGTCTGGCATCCGTGCGGCGGGGCATGCTCTTCGTCGCCACGGACGGTGGCGCGGCGGTCGTGGAAGAAGCCATTTCCCGCGGCGCCGCGGCCATCGCGAGCGAGGAGCAGTCGCCGGATTCATGCACAGTGCCTTGGTTCCGCGTGCAGGATGCGCTGCGGCTTCTCGGCCATCTGGCGAGCCGGTTCGCGGCGGAGCCCTCACGGAAGATCGCCGTGACGGTGACAGCGGGAGGTCCCGGGCGTCGCGCTTTGCAGCAGGCCATCGCGCGTGTGGAGACGGACGCGGCTGCGGGTGTCGTTGCCGAGAAGCTCGCCAGTGTGCGCAGTCCCGGCTCCGAAAGCCTGCAGCGTCGCCTGCTTGCGCATATCCGCTCGGCGCGCAGGAGCGTTGTGCTCGAATGTCGTGCCGAAGACCTCCGCCGTGGTCGACTTGAAGGCATCCGCATTGCCTCACTCGTGGTCGCTGCGGGGACGATCCCGGCGAGCGAAGAACAGGCGACGCTCCTGGCACTGCTCACACGCTTGCCCGAGGAAGCGGTGGTGGTCATGGATGCGGATGACCCGGCAACCCTGGAGTGCGCGCAGTCCACGCGGGCGCTTGTGGTGACGGCAGGACAGAGCGCGACGGCCGACATCACCTGGCGCGTGCTGCGGCGTGACCGTCAGGGACAGACGCTGGAATGCGTATCCCCGCTCGGTCGTGCAACCTTTGCGCTCTCGACCATCGATCATGGCTCCGCAGCCGTCGCCGCACTGGCGTTCGCGCATGCGGTCGTGCATGGAACGGCACCCGCTGCGGCAGCGGCTGCCCTCGCCGACAAGGTGAGCGGCCCGGAAGCGCTCTGGCGTCTCGCGCTGCCCGGGGCCTTCGATGTCTGGCAAGGGCGCGGTCGCCGACGGGAATCACTCGCGCGTGCACTGGTCGAAATCCAGCCCTTCACGAAGGGACGCGTGCTCTTGGTGAGCACGCAGCGCGGGCTTGCTGGCGACTCACGCCGCGAGGCGCTGTGCGAAGCGTTGTCGGAGGCGCGTCCCGGAGATGCGTTGCTCGTGATGAGCGGCGAGGAGCACGCGGCGGACCGCGCAGCGATCCAGGAGTGGTTCCTCAGCGGGCTCACAGGCGCAGCATGAGCACAGCCACGATGACACACCTGACCACGGCGGATGTGCGCTCGCTCTTGGGCCTTCCTGCGGGTGAGTGCGAGACTGTGTTGCACTGGACGACGGACAGTCGCGCTGTGCGACCGGGCAGTGCCTTTGTCGCGCTGTCGGGGTCGCAGCATGACGGCGCCACCTTCGCCATGCAGGCTGTTGCCGCGGGGGCCGTGCTGGTTGTCGCCGGGCCCGCAGCTCTGGAGCACCTGCGCATCCTGCGCGTGGCGAATCCTCTGGATGCGCTGGGTCGCATCGCCGGCCTCGCGCGCCTGCGTTTCGAGGGGCCGGTGCTGGGGATCACGGGCTCCGCGGGCAAGACCACGCTCAAGGAATTCCTGCGCACGCTCATCCCGGCAGATTGGAACGCCACCTTCCCGGAGGCTTCGCACAATAACGCCGAGGGATTGCCCCGGACGATTCTCGGAGCACACCCGGACGCGCGCTGCATGGTGCTGGAACTCGGCACCAACGCCCGCGGCGAAATCGCGGCGCTCTCAGCCATCGCGCGTCCGACGCTCGCGGCGCTCACTGCGATCGGGCCGGCGCATCTCCAAGGCCTCGGCAGTGTCGAAGGCGTCCTGAACGAGAAGCTCGACCTGGTGCGGGCCTTGCCCGCGGGTGCGACGGTTTTCGTGAATGCGGATGACGAACGCCTCTGTGCAGCGGAGCTGCCGCACGGGTTCCACATCGTGCGCACGGGCATGGTCAGTGCAAGCGCCGAGCACCGGCCCGGGCCGGGGAGTGACGCGCAGAGTTTCGTCCTCGAGGACGGGACGCGCATCGCGCACAACCTCGAAACGGCTGTGTTGCAGAGGGCACTCTGGATGGCGCTCCGGATCGCGCTGCATCTCGGCGTGCCCGCAGAGCACCTCGCTGCGGCAGCGCCGCGCGTGCGCGCGCACAAGCTGCGCGGCGAAATGCGTCAGGTCGGAGAAACCTCTCTCATTCTTGACTGCTACAACGCGAACCCGCTCTCCATGGGAGCAGCGCTCGCGGATCTCGCGCGCCGTCCTCTGCCGCGCCGCGCAGTGCTCGGAGACATGCGCGAACTGGGTGCCGGTGCGGAGGCTGCCCATCGCGTACTCGGTGTGCAGCTTGCGGCAGCTTCCGTCGAAGAAGCGCTCCTCATCGGAGCTTTCGCGCCCATCGTCGCGGAGAGTGCACATGCGGCCGGCCTCCCTGCGCGTGCCATCACCATCTGTCCGGATACAGCCAGCGCGGCCAGTGCGTTCCGGATGCTCGTTGCACGCGGCGGAACCGTGCTCTTGAAGGCATCCCGTGGTATGGCTCTCGAACGTCTGCTGGAAGGACTCCATGACTGAGCCCACTCGCGCACAGCACGACGCACGCATGGCGACGCTCGTGCTCTCGGCATTGGCACTCGCCATCATCGGCGTGCTCATTCAGGTGGCGGTGGATTCGCCGCGGGCGCCCGTCGCATTTCAGCGTGCGCTGCGCCAGGTCGTCTACGTGGTTGCCGCAGGAGGGTTGGCCTGGGGTGCGTACTGGTATGGCCACAAGCGCGCCATCCGGCTCGCACCTTGGGGCCTCTACGCGACCTGGATCCTGCTCGCGGTTCTGCTCATTCCCGGCATGCCCAAGCGCGGTGGTGCGACGCGCTGGATCGATCTCGGGCCAGTGAACATGCAACCGAGCGAACTGGCCAAGCTGGCGCTCGTGCTCTTCGTGACGCACTTTGCCGAGAAGAAGGGGCAGACCTTCGGAACGGTGCGTCAGGGCCTCATGCCGGCGCTCGGGTACGTCGCGGTTACTTGCGGACTCGTGTTGCTCGAACCGGACCTCGGCCAGACGGTGCTGCTCCTGGCGCTCGCGTCCGTGATGATGGTCATCAACGGTGCCGCCATCAGGAACTTCATGGTTCTGATCGGGATCGGCATACCGCTGCTCGTCGCATTCATGGGCAGCAAGTGGGAGTACGTGCGCGGGCGTATCGAGAGTTATCTCGGCGAGGGCAGCTACCAGGTCCAGCAGGGCCTGATCTTTTTCTCCGAAGGTGGTGCACTCGGTACGGGCATCGGGCAGGGGAGAAGCCAGCTCTTCGTGCCCGAGATCCACAACGACTTCGCCATGGTGGCTGTGGCGGAACAGACCGGATTCTTCGGGGCGCTCTGCGTCATCGGCCTCTTTCTCGCGCTGAGCTGGAGTGGATTCCGCATCGCGCTCGCAGCGAAGGAGCGCGGGAGTTTCAGTGTGGCCTTCGGGGCCACCTTCATGATCGCGCTGCAGGCCTGCATCAACATCAGCGTGGTCACCGGGTCTATTCCGCCGAAGGGCATGAGCATCCCTTTCCTTTCGTTTGGCGGCTCGTCACTGCTGATGCTCGGTCTCGCCATCGGGCTCATTCTTTCGGTGGCGCGCGAGAACGCACTCGCCGCAAGTCCGGTCAATGCAACAGGCGCGCTCCCTGAAGGAGCGGCCGCGTGAATCACACACAGGATGTCCTTCCGGGCCGCGGGGTCACGTCGATCTCGCACTCCATTCACATCGCGCACGTCGGCTCTTGCCGACGAACCAACTCCAGTCCGCCCCGGGTCCGGAAGGAAACCTGCTCACTCACAAGACGAAGGAGACTCCGCTCATGACACATGAAAAAATCGCGGTCCTGGTGGTCACTGTCGTGATCGCCGTGCTGCTTTCCCTGACCCTGCTTTCGAGCCCCGGAACACCGGTGGTGGAAACCGCCGAACTGAAGACGCCGGACCCGGCGACGACAGATCCACTCGATCCGAACGGCGCGGCACCGTTTGGCATGCAGGATGTGCTGGATGGGAAGACGGCCACGCAACTCCAGATGCCGCCCAAGCCCGCCAGCGCGGAAGTGGTGGGGCCCACGCTCGACATGGCCGCACCGCTTTCCCATCGCATCGCGAACGGCGAAACGCTCGACGTGATCGCGAAGCGCCTCTACGGCCGCGCCTCGGCCGCTTCCGAGATCCTCGCGGCGAACCCGGGGCTGAACCCCCGGCGCATGAAGGTCGGCACCGAACTGAAGCTGCCGCGTCCGCCCACGCTCAAGAGCAAGGCGACGACGGAAGCGGCCGCAGTGTCGAGACCAAGCAGTGTCTCCAGTGGCACGGGGGCCGTGGCGCCAGTCAGCAGCGCCGCGGTGCATGTGGTGCGCTCCAAGGACAGCCTCGGTTCCATCGCCCGCTCGCGCTACGGCTCGGAGAATGCGTGGCGCAAGATCTACGACGCCAACCGCGACAAGCTGAAGAGCCCCGACAAGTTGGTCGTGGGCATGAAGCTCCGCCTGCCCTGACGGGGTCGGAGGTGGCTGAGCCGGTGGTGGATCCAGACTGGGTTCAGGAATACGCCGCGGAGCGGGGGACCTCGCTCCGCGACCTCACCACCGTGCATGTGGGAGGGGTCGCGCGCTGGCTTGTCCGGCCGCGCGACGCGGACTCCACTGCGCGACTCCTGCGGGATCTGGCTGCCGCTGCGACTTCCTGGCGCATTCTTGGTGGTGGCAGCAATCTCCTCGTTGCGGACGGGGAGGTCGGGCCTGTGGTGGTGCATATGTCCGGCCTGCAGACCGTCGCGATGCTCGGGGACGAGTTGATCTTCGGGGCGGGCGTCGCCTTGCAACGGGCAGTGAATCATGCGACTGACGAGGGGCTCGCCGGTGCCGAGGTGCTCACGGGCATCCCCGGGCAGATCGGCGGTGCCCTCGCCATGAATGCGGGCGGCCGCTACGGCGCCATGGCGGATGTCGTTAGTTGGGTGGAAGTGGCGTTGCCATCTGGAGATCTGGCACGACTCTCGAATGGGGACCTGCACTTTGCCTACCGCACGACGTGCCTGCCCGAGGGTGCGGCCGTGACGCGCGTGGCCTGGCGGTTGAAGCCCAGCGCAGATCGTGCGGCCTTGAAGCGGAGAGCGGGCAGCATCCTCAAGGAGAAAAACGCTGCGCAACCGACGCAAGCATGGAACTTCGGCTGCATGTTCAAGAACCCGGTGGGCCAGTCAGCCGGAAAGCTCATCGAGGCGGCTGGCCTGAAGGGGCGTCAGGAAGGCATGGCCCGCATCTCTCCGAGGCACGGAAACTTCATCGAGAACCTCGGCGAGGCGCGGGCGCTGGACATTCTCAAGCTGATGGAACTCTGCGAAGCCGAGGTCGCGCGTGGAGCCGGCATCCGCCTTGAGCGTGAGGTCCGGGTCTGGCCCGGATTGACGTTCCCCTGACGGACGCAACGCCTCATCTGGGGGCGCTGGTGAATCCGTCCCCCATTCCTTGTTGCATGTGCGGAACCACAGCCATAGACTCCGCGCGGACGGTCGCGAAGGAGAGTCGGTGTGGCACCGGCCTCCATCGCGCGCGAGTGCGCGCTCCTTCGGGAGCTGGAGGGTTCCAAGATGGACATGGGCAAGTTCGTGGATCGTCGGCTGCATGCAGTGCGCGTTACGGTGAATCTCTTGAATCATGAGCTCGAGTTGGCGCGCAACGACAGCTCGGTGACGCTCGATCGTGAACAACTGAAGAGCATGGTCGAGACCTTCGGCATGTTCATCGAGGATTTCGATGTGAGCTGGCGCGCGGTGAAGGAGCAGAACCAGAAGAAGTTCGCTCAAGCTCCGCAAGGCCAGACCAAGGTCGGCTGAACCGGGCAAGGCTCTGGTGAATCGTCGCCCATCCACGGACGCTTGGCAGCGTCGCGTTGCGGCGCCGCTCATGGTGTTTGTCGCGTTGCTGGGGCTCACCTTGCTCACGACGAACGCCGCCGGGCGGTCGGAGCGCTATCGCGTCAATTCTGCCGCCATCGCAGTGGCAGCGGTGCCGGCGTGGATTCCCGGCGGCGTCCGGAGCACCGGACTCGACCGGCCTCTCGCGCTGGAAGCGCGGAGCGTATTTGACAACGAGCTCCCGCTCTCTGCGGCGGAGCGCGCATTGCGCAATCCGTGGGTGCGTTCGGTGGTGAAGATCGAGCGCGGATTCCCGAATGCGATCCGCCTCGATCTCGAGATGCGCATGCCGGTCGCGTTGCTGGAACAGGGCAGAAACCGCATCGCGGTCGATGCTGAGTGTGTGGTGCTCGAGCAGAACTCGAAGTTGCCAGAGAGTTCGCTGCCTCTGGTGCAGGCTTCGGCAGCTCCTGCGCCCGCGCCAGGCGTGCGTCTCGATCCTGTGCGTCACGCGGCCTGGTGTGAGGCTGTGGATCTCATCACGACGCTCCGTGCCGCGGGCGATCACCCGGCCCTCGAGACCTTGCGCGTGCGCTCCGTGAAAGTCGGAGGCGCGGGGGCCCGGAAACCAGGCTCAGCGGATCTCACGCTCGTCACGGATCTGGCCATTCCGATCCGCTGGGGCATCGCCCCGGGACGTGATGCAGCGGCTCCGCCAGACGAAGTGCGCCACAAACTGGACCAGCTCCGCCTCGCCATGCAGCGCTGGCCTGGCTTGGTCGGGCTTTCCACTGTGGATCTCACCTATCCCGGCGGCGTGGACGTGCAGGTTCGCCGCTGAGTTGCGCCCGCTAGCATCGTCATCATGAACCGCGTCATCACGCGCTGGATCGTCGCATTTGCTGCGCTGTCCACAGCGTTGATGCTCACGCTTGTCATCACGCGGGACGATGGCAGGGCGCTGCTCGAGATCCTCCCGCGCGAGCGAGCCCTGTTCGCCTTCGCGACCTTGCTGCTCTTGTTCCCGCTCTTCGTACTGCCGGGCGTGCTGGCTCGCGGGGAACCCGAAGCACGCAGCGTCGCTCTCTGGCTGCTCATCGACTCGCTGCTCTTCGCAGCGGTGCCGCTGGTCTTTTCCGCCTACATCTCCGCGGTTTCCGCCTCTGGGCTTCTGCGTCTCGGGCTCCTCATCGCTACCGTCACGGCTCTCCCGCTCGCATTCCAGCGCCTCGGGGTTGGCACACGCGGTGTGCGCGGGCTGGCGACGAGTCTCTGCGGATTGTTGTTGATGCTGCCGGTGTTGGGGCTTCTTGCCACGGCCGCAAGAGCAGACCGGTTCGCGGCCGTACTCGCGACAGTCTCGCCTCTCGATTGGGTGGCGCGCATCGCGTTGCGCCGCGAAGTTCCGGAACTGGTGCCCTTCGCATTGGCTGCGGCTTCTGTCTGGGCCGTTGCGATTCTTCCACGCCGGGTCGCTCGGCCCACGCTGTTGGCTTGCGCGTGCGCCCTGATGGTGCTGCCCGCGAGCGAGCCTTTCACATGGCGACAGCTTGGCTCGTTTCCCGTGCGCGCCGGTGTGCGCGTGGCCGTTGAAGTCGTGGCGCCACGCGGTGAATCCGCCTGGATTCTGAACACGGGCGGCTCGGCGGTCAGCATTCCGGCGGATGGCGTGAGTCACCAGCTTCTCGTCACGGTGACCGATCCAAGTGCATGGGGGCGTGTCACTCATGCGGGTGCAACGGAAGATCTGGCTCCTCCTTGGCGGGTGCAGGATGCGCGCCAGCCAGTGCGCGTGCGTGTCGCGGAAACCCCGGTCGAAGGTGCGTGGGTGGATCAGCGCGCCCTTGCACTCGGACCTGCAGCGCTCGAAGCGCCGGACGTGGTGGTTCTCAGCGAGTCATGCTTCGGAAGACTTGGCCAGCGTGCGCAGGCTGCTCTGCAAACGGCTGCGGCCTGTGGTGCCTTGGTCATCATCGAAGACGCCGTGCGTGCGGAGGAGAAATGGACCGGAACCGGCGGCATCCTCCGTGTGCAGGGGCCGGCAACTGCTCTGCCCGTGTTCTACTCTTGGAAGAAGCCCGAGTTCAGCATCGCTGACCGCGAGTTCCTCGGAACGGTGGCACCGCTCGGCTGGCAGGAACTCGATCTCAGTGCCGTGCTCTGGTTCACGCTCGCATACCACGCGGCCTTCCTCGCGGCGTTTCTGTTGCCGCTGCTGCTCGACGCGCACAAGGCTCCGCGCGTCTACCTCGCCAGCGTGACCTTCGTCGTGCTGGTCGTCGCCTTCGGCGGCTACCGCGTTCTGAAGTCCATCTTTCTCCGCGACAATCAGGTCTACACACAGTCGACCGGGCTCATGCTGGGAGAGGCACGTGCCGGTGCGGAAGTGTTGCTCCGGCGTTTCGTGGCCTATGCGTCCATGAGCGCAGAAGAAAGGCTCGTGGTCTTCCCGGATGCGAGCGAGCCCATGCTGGTCTCGGCAGCCTCCAGTCATGGCGCGGCTCTCCGTGAAGACATGCACCGCGCAGCATGGTGGCTGAAACTCGACCGGCATGAGGGCAAGACTCTCGCGCGCCTTGACGATGTCCTTTCCGCGCCGTGGTCCGTCGTCGCAGAAGGCAGGGGATTCCGTTGCCAGCGCAACGCGGGGGAGGGCCTCTTTGCGGAGGCGCGCATCACAGGGGCCTTGCTGGTGGAGGGAGGGCAGGTCGTCGCCCGCTTTGCGCCTGCTGGCGAGATGCTCCTGCCGACATCAGAGCTGGAGCTCTTTCCACCGGGTGTTGAGGGGGCTTTCCGCAAGTTGCAGGGGCGCTATGGCCGGGAGATGCCGCGGCACCTCTTGCTCGCGCTCAACGGCATGCAGCGGGGGGATGTCCCTGAAGACTGGCTCGTGGAACGGGATGCCGGGTGCTATTGGATGGTCCCGCTGCCCTGAACGGGCATTTTGTGGGGTTTCTGGAGAGGGATTTGAGGGGCCGACGCGCATTGATACAGTGCGCCTCCTCCGGCTCCACGGTCACCGCACCCCGCGACCCCGCGAGCCACTTCTGGACCTCGTCATGAACTGCACGACTCACGCCAACGCTGCCACCGCGGATCGCAAGTGGTTGCACATCAGCGCCAAGGATCAGGTCCTTGGGCGCCTCGCCGCTCGCGTTGCCCAAATCCTCATGGGCAAGCACAAGCCGACCTACACCCCCCACGTGGACACCGGCGACTTCGTCGTGATCACGGAGGCGAGTCTGGTGAAGGTGACCGGCCGCAAGGCTGAACAGAAGGAATACATCCACCACACCACCTGGATCGGCGGCCTCGTGCGCCGGCCCTACAAGGAGGTGCAGGCCAAGCATCCCACGGAGATCATCGAGCTCGCCGTGCGGCGCATGCTGCCGAAGACCAAACTCGGCCGTGCGATGTTTTCGAAACTGAAGGTGTACGCCGCGACGGATCATCCGCACGGGGCGCAGCAGCCAGTGACCATCACGCTCTCCTGAACGAGAATCTCCCTTGAGCACCACCTACACCACCGCCACCGGCCGCCGCAAAACTTCCGTTGCGCAAGTGCGCATCCGTCCGGGCAAGGGCGTGTTCCTCGTCAATGAACGCGAAGTGGGCGAGTACTTCCCCTCCGAGGAGTGGCGCCGCAAGGCGGAATCGCCGCTCGTGGTGGTGGACAAGCGCAACACTTTCGATGTGCACGTCAACGTGAAGGGCGGCGGACTCACCGGTCAGGCCGGCGCGGTTGCCATGGGCATCGCGCGCGCTTTGGTCGTGCTCGACCTCGATGCCCACAAGCCTGCCATGCGCAGCAACGGGCTGCTCACGCGCGACGCACGCATGAAGGAACGCAAGAAGTACGGTCGCCGCGGCGCCCGTCGCGCGTTCCAGTTCAGCAAGCGCTGATCTCGAGCTTCGCTTCACACTTACGGCGCGGACGGCTGCGGAAAGATCCGCGGCGATCCGCGCCGTGCGCATTGCAGGGGAACCCCAGCGGCCGCCGCCAGAGTTGCGGCCGCAAGGCGCGCGGGGTTGCCCCGCCAGAGCAATGCGTCCGCGCCGGATGCGATGGCTTGCTCACACGCGGCCGTGTTCTGGATCAGGCGCACGAGAGTGCGTTGTTGCAGAGATCCGGAAACGAGTTCATGCACGTTGGCTCCACGGAGCAGAGCGCGGTGGATTTCATGCGCATGCCCCGAGAGCACCTCGCCTGCCGTTCCGTCTGCCAGCACGAGCAAGGGAGGAGTGCTCTTCACCAGGACGAGCCGTGGCCCCGGAGCGGGCTGAGCCAGCAGCGCTCCGTGGATGACCACCGTGGCGGCGAGCAGACTCGGCCATCCGCGTCCGCACAGGAAGCAGGCGAGTGCGACCGCAATGAGAGACCACGTGCAGGCGGACGGTGGCGCGACGGACAACGCTGAGGCTGGCACCGTGGCGAGCCATTCGAGCAGCCAAGTGGTGAACGCGACCACCGTTTCCAGCAACTCTGGAAGGAAAGGCAAGCCGGGGCACACCATCTTCAGGAGCCCTCCCGCCAACAAGACGAAGATGCCGGGGGCGAGGAGCATGGTGCCGAGGATGGAACCCGGTGTGATCTGATGGAAACACACGGCGAGCACTGGTGCACTGGCGGTGCTCGCGGCGATGGAGAGCCGAAGGTCGGAGAGGAGGTGCGCGTGGATGCGCGCCGAGAGCGTGTGGCCGGGCGGCCGCGTGTTGCGCGGAATGGCGCCGAAAAGGATGCCGCCTGTCGCGGCAAAGGTGAGCCAGAAGCCCGGATGCCGGGCACTCTCCGGCCAGAAGAGCAGAACGGCCGCGAGGGCGAGCACGAAATTCCGTGGCGCTCGCGCAGCGCGACCGGTGAGCGGTGCCGCGAGCACCAGACAGCTAGTGATCATCGCCCGCTGCAAGGGCGGGCCGAGTCCGCACAGCAGCGCATAGCCGATGACGACCGGCAGCAGCAGGAGAGGGCGTGGTCCCGTCAGGAAGCGCAGCATCCCGAGCAGAATGACGAGGTGCATGCCGCTGATCGCGACAAGGTGCCAGGTGCCGGTCTGTCTCCAGAGCTCCTGGAAATCCCGGTCCATCCGGCCTTCGCCGAGAAGCAGAGCGCCGAGAAGCGCCTGCGTGTGCGCTGACTGACCGCGGCCGATCCGTTCAGCGAGTGCCGAACGCCAGCGCGGAGCAGAAGCCACCTCTGCGCCGTGCGCCTGTGGATCCGAGAGCAGGTGGATGCGTCGGCCGGTGCCGTCCAGTCTGCCGCGCACGATGACTTCGCTGCCGGCGGGAGGAGCCGGTGCATGGCTGCTCCATGCGAGTTCCGGGCCATCTTCGACGCGCACATGGCTGCCGAAGAGATCGATCTCGGCCGGTGCCGAGCCGATGAAGCCGTGCAGCGCCACGGGGAAGGGTTCCGCATCCTCCGCCAGCGGGACCGGCACCGGAACGGCCGAGGCCAGTGCCACCCCGAGGGTGGCGCTGAGGGCATGCCGCCACGGGAGAAAGAGGGCCGCGAGCGGTGCGCAGGCCAGCAGGAAGGGCGTCACGACGAGCGGAGGGAGCAGCGCGTCGAGGGCGCGGCAGGCGATGAGACCCAGTGCGAGAGCGAGGAGCATGTCCCCCGGAGCACAGGGGCGTTGCGTTCGTTCCGGCGCGCCGCCCTGGCGCAGGAGTGAAAAACGGACTCAGGATGCGAGGGGGAGCTCGATCTCGAACGTGGCCCCTGCGCCTTCCGTGCTCGTGCAGCGGATGGTGCCGCCGTGGTCTTCGACGATGCGTCGGCAGAGCGCGAGTCCGAGGCCGGTGCCACCCGAGCGCGTGGAAAAATAGGGTTCGAAGAGTCGGGCGCGCACGGACTCATCCATACCCATGCCTGAATCCGCGACGGTGATGTGGGCCATGGAACCTTCACGCCACGCCTTGACACGCACGGTTCCGGCGCGCGGGCCGATGGCTTCGAGTGCGTTGTTCATGAGGTTCAAGAACAGGCGCCGGATTTCACGCACTTCGACAAGCGCTGTCGTCTGCGCCGGGAGCTCGCTCACAAAGGTGCAGGTGATCGCTCCCGTGCGTCCGCCGAGATAAGGCTGAATGGTGCTCGTGAGAACCTCCGCGAGGTCCTCGCGCGTCACAGCGCGGCGGGCCGCGCCGGCAAAGGCACCGAAATCCGCCGCAATGCGCCGGAGGTGTTCGCACTGATCGAGAATGGCCGCGACGTTCGACTGCACGAGGGCTTCGAGCTGCGGATGCCGGTCCTTCACCGCCTGCCCGAGTTGCTGGGCGCCGAGTTGGATGGGCGTGAGCGGGTTCTTGATCTCGTGAGCCACCTGACGGGCCATCTCGCGCCAAGCAGCGCTCTTCTCCGCCTCGACCAACTGCACGCGCGACCGTTCAAGATCCGCTGTCATGCGATTGAAGGCAGTCGCAAGTTGCGCGAGTTCATCCTTGCGGCGGAGTTCGATGGACGCCGCGAGATCACCCGCGGCAATGCGCTGCGTGTGGGCCACGAGCTGCCGGATGGGCTCGATGATGCGATGAGAGAACACGGCCGCCATGACGAGCACGAGCGTGGCTGTGGCGGCCGCCATGAGCAGCAGGAAAGATCCGAGGCTGTTCACCTCGCGAAAGATCTCCTTGTTGTCGATGCCCACGCCCACGATCCAGCCGAAGCCGCCGGACTCAGGCCCTTTCAGGTGCGCGTAGCCGGAGATCTTCTCCGTGCCCTTCGGGTATTCGTACGCGAAGAACCCGGCGCGGCCGCGGCCGACGGCTTCCTTGAGCTCGGGGAGGTTGTGGTTGCTGATCAGGCTGGTGCCGAGATTGCTCCTGTTCTGGTGCGCAATGATGGTCTCGCGATCCGCGGCGAACATGAACGGGTAGGACGTGCTGTAGCGCGGGGCGTTGCCACCCGCATCCGATTCGGTCAGCCGTCGCTTCACGGCGTCCAGCGTCCCCTGGATGCGGCCCCAGCCGAAGATGGCCACCAGCGCACCGGCCGTTTGTGCGCGATCCTCGGCCAGCACGGAGCCTGCGAAGCCGAGCTGGCAGTCTTCCACGCGTGGCGGTTTCGGAACGGAGCCCGAGACTTCGCGCGCGGCGCGGATGAGCGGGGAGTGATGCCAATCGTGGCGCGAGAGGGGCACCTGCGGAGCTGCGAGTGCTTGCGGAGTGGGGCTGAGTGCGCGTTCGATCCAGCCGCGTTCATCAGGCGCGAGGAACTCCGCGAGTTTCCGCCCCACGAGGCGCCGGTTTGAATCCTGCGCGCCGCCCGGCAGCGTGCTGCTTTGCGCGAGCACCGTTCCATCCGGTGTGACGAGGAGTAGAGCCTCCACGTCGTTGCGGCCGCGGCGGCGGTTGTCGAGGAAGCGGCGCAAGCGCAGTCGGGCATCTTCGGACGTGGCGGCTCGCGCGAGTTCCTCCGGTAGCGAGTCATCGTCCGACCACGAGCGCACGAGGCTGCGCATTTCCTCCACCTGTGCGTCGAGGATTTCTGCAGTGTCCTTGGCCGTGCGCAGCAACCAGTAACTGACCGCAGTCTCTGTCATGTCCGCGCGCGTGCGCTGCCACGTGACGATGCTCACGACCGCGAGCGGCACGAGGCCCACCAGCAGGAAGATGCCGAGGAGCTTCGCGAACAACCCGCGGGGGAGTGCCATTTCAGTTCGCCGGCGGCTCGATGCGCGGGAAGAGCGGGGGCATCTTCTGCAGCACGCGTCCGGCCGGGATGCGGGCTCCACGCGCGGTGCGGATCATGCTGGCCGGGTCCACCTCGCTGCCTGTGAGCAGGAGGTGCAACTCGTTCATCTTGGCGGGCAGGAAGGGCGCGTGCAGTCGGCACGCGATGAGCACCGCGTTCGCGAGTTCCGCGAGCACGGCATCCAGTTCCGCGGCGCGAGCCGGGTCCTTCGCCATGGCGAAGGGCTGCGTCCTGTCCACGTGTGCGTTGGCATCCTGCACCACGGCGGCGGCCACCGCGGTGGCGCCCTTCAAATCGAGCGCCTGCATGCAGGCGCAGTACGCATCCACAGCGGCGTCGCAGCGGCGGAGGAATTCCGAGTCCGGGGCTGCGGCCACGCGCCCTTCGCGCCAGCGTGTGAGCATGCCCGTTGTGCGCGCAGCGAGGTTCCCGAGACCGTTCGCAAGGTCCGTGTTGGTGCGTGCGATGAAGCGCTCCTCGGACCAGTCCAGATCGCCACCGAATACGGCTTCAGCGCACACATACCAGCGCAGGGAGCCCGCCCCGAAACGCTCCGCGAGTTCCACCGGATCGGTGGTTCTGCCGGCATCCTTGCTCATGCGTCCGCCGGACATGTTCACGAAGCCGTGCCCGAAAACGGTCTTGGGCAGAGGCAGGCCGGCGCTCATGAGCATGGCTGGCCACACCACGCCGTGAAAGCGCGTGATGTCCTTGCCGATGAGGTGGAGATTGGCCGGCCACCACGCAGCATGGCGCGCTGGATCGCCCGGGAATCCCGTGGCGGATACGTAATTGATGAGTGCATCGAACCAGACGTAGACCACCACCGAGGGATCAAAGGGAAAGGGAATGCCCCAGTCCGTGCCCTGCCTGCTGACGGAGATGTCCTCGAGTCCGCGCTCCAGCAGTGCGAGGAGTTCGTTCTTGCGTGTTTCCGGTTGCACGAAGCCCGGGTGTGCGGCGTAGTGGTCCTTCAACGCTTCCGTCCAGCGTGAGAGCTTGAAGAACCAGTTCTTCTCCTTCAGCCACTCGGGTTTGCGTGCTGGATGCTCGATACAGAGCCCGTCTTGCAGGTCTTCGGCGCGCTTGAAGGCTTCGCAGCCGACGCAGTACCAGCCTTCGTAGGTGCCTTCATAGAAATCGCCGTTGTCGCGGATGCGCTGGGCCATCTCCTGCACGGCCGCGCGATGTCGCGGTTCGGACGTGCGGATGAAGTCGTCCGGAACGATTTCGAGGGCGCGCCATGCGGACTGGAACACCTCCGCCATCTGGTCGCACCAGGCACTGGGCGTCAGACCCGCTTTCCGCCCGGCGGCCGCCACCTTCTGGCTGTGCTCGTCGTTGCCCATGAGAAACAGCACCTCGTGGCCCAAGCCGCGCTGAAAGCGCGCGATCACATCAGCGGTGATCTTTTCATAGGCCGTCCCGAGATGCGGACGTGAGTTCACGTAATCGATGGCGGTGGTGATGTAGTATCGCACGCGGTCCCCGGAACCAGTGGCGTCGAGCGTCACGGCGCGATCTTAGCCACGCCAGCGGAGTCCGCACCTCCATGCGACAAGGCGCCTGCTTCATCGGATCATTCGATCCCCCGACCATCGGGCATCTGGATCTCGTCGCGCGGTCAGCGCGGATCTTCGGGCACATCGTGGTCGGTGTCGGCCGGAATGCCGGCAAGACCCCTCTGTTCACACCCGAGGAGCGTGTCGCGTTCCTGCGGCTTGCGCTCGAACCCTTCGGCAGCGCCGTTGAAGTTGCGATCTGCGATGGCCTCGCGACCGATTTCTGCCGCCGCCAGGGCCTGCGCGTGCTTGTGCGCGGGGTACGCAATGTCGCGGACTTCGAGGGCGAATCCGACATGGCAGCCACCAACCGCGAACTCGCTCCGGACATCGACACGGTGGTCCTCTATCCGGCGCGCGCTCACGCGCATGTGTCCAGCCGCTTGATGCGCGAGATCGCCCTCGCGGGCGGAGATCTGTCGCGCTGGCTGACGCCCGCAGTGGCGGCCGCATTGGTGCAGAAACTGAAGGCGGGGGGCGCATGACGAAGTTGCAAGCAGTCTCGACGGACAAGGCACCCAAGGCCATCGGGCCCTACTCGCAGGCGCTGATCGCAGGCCATGAAGTCTGGACCAGCGGTCAGATCGGGCTTGATCCGGTGACCGGTGAACTTGTCGCCGGTGGCACGGAAGCGGAAACGCGACGCGTGCTCGCAAACCTCGATGCGGTGCTCTCGGCCGCTGGTGTCACGCGTGCGGACGTGATCCGGTGCACGGTCTACGTGGTGGATCTCAAGGACTTCGGCCTCGTGAACGGGCTCTATGGCGAGTTCTTCGGAGAACACCGACCGGCTCGAAGCACCGTGCAGGTGGCGGCGCTGCCGAAGGGCGCAAGAGTGGAAATCGACGCGGTCGCGCGGCACTCCTGAACGCGGGCCGCGCTCAGCGCGCGCGCAGCATCCGGCGTTCAGATTCGAGTCCGCTGCGTTCCTTTTTGTCCGTCGTCCAGCGGATGCGCTCGTCCAACCAGCGGAGCGCTTCGTCGTGGCGGCCCAGAAGCGTTGTGACTTGCCGCAGGGCATCAAGGCGTTGCACGCGGGAATCTGCGCGCGGGTTCGCGTTGGCGTCGAGGAGTTCGTCGTGTATGCGTTGGAGGAGCGCCTTCGCGGCACCATGTTCGCCGAGGCGCGCGAGAATGCTCGCGCTGGCTGCCGCCGCAGCGGCCCGCGCGAGCGGGGCACGTGCGCGGCGCAAGGCCTCCTCGGCATGAACGCGCGCTGCAGAGGGGTCCCATTCCTGGAGCACCCTTGCCAACGCGAGGGACGGCAGGGGATCGAACGGACGCTGCGCTGCGAGGCCGTGCAGCGCCGCAGAGGTCTCCCGGATCTGTCGTTGCCTGGCTGAATGATCTGCAGCGGGCACGAGGCTCAGCCACCACTCGAGGGCTTGCGTATCTGCGGGGGCCAACTCGAGCGCACGTGCGAAGGCGGTGCGGGCTTCCGCAGGGCGTTGCTCTTCCGCGAGGATTTCACCCAACACCGCATGAGCGTGGGCCAGATCCGGTTCTGCCGCGAGGACTTCTCGCACCAGTGCTTCAGCCCGGGCGAGCTCTACTGGGCGCGCCGGAGGAGCGAATTGTGCTGCAGCCTGTTTGATCAGTTTGGCGAGGTCCAGCGTGGTTTCCCGATCGAACGGGACGCGTGCGTGGGCTGTTTCGAGGTGCGCGGTCGCCGAGCGCAGGAAATGTGTTGAAGTCTCAACATCCGCGCCGAGGAGCACGGTCTCACGGCGCTCGATGTAGGCCCGGCGACGTGCAATGGAGGCTTCGGAGGCACCTTGTTCGGACATGGCCTCGACCAGTGCCGCTTCGCTCCGCCACGCAAAGGCCTGTCGCAGAGCGAGAGGAGCTTGCATGAGGATCAGCAGCAGGGGCAGGGCGAGCTGCCAGCGCCGCGTCGTGGCTCGCGGCACCAACAGCAATGCAGCTCCGGCGAGAGGAAGCGCGAGGAACCGTTCGGCAAAGGTCTCGCCGGTGCGGGTGAAGAGATTGAGGACAGGGAGCAGGGGCAACAGAAAGAGCAGGGCCGCCAGTCGGTGCGCATCCGAGCGGCGGGTCGCCCGCAGCAGCAGTTTGAGAGTGAACACTGCTGCCAACAGGGAGAGAAAGAGCGGTTCCGGTGCCGGTGGGTCGTAGTCGTTGTTGAGGCGGAAGGGCCACAGCACCAGCGCGCCATAGTCGCCGAGCCACTGGAAGGCGAAGAGCGCGCGCTCGACGAGTCCATGTTCGCGCAAGACACACAGCACCCCCGCAGGCCCGAAAGCACCGAGCACGTGCCAACGCAGGGCGAGGCAGAGTCCAGCCACCGCCAGAGCAAACCCCGTGCGGATGAGTTTCTCCCGTCGCGATCCGGGGAGGAACCAGAGGAGCAGCGGGAGCATGAAACCCTGCTCCTTCGCGAGGATGCAGAGCGCCGTTCCCAGTCCGGCTGCGCCAACGGAGCACCAGAGCCGCGTGGAGCGTGCGCTCGCCACGAGCGTGGTCAGGGCTGCGACCACCAGCAGGCACTCCGCGCGTCCGCTGATCCAGCACACGGACTCCGCGCGCACGGCCGCAACCGCGAAGAACGTGCCCGCGACGGAGGCTTCGAGGCGCGACCATCCGAGGCTCTTCGCAAGTTCTGCGAGGAGCAGCGCGGCGAGCGCAACAAGCAGGAGATTCGTGATGTGCGGCACGAGCGGGTCGGGAATCTCCCGGCCGAGCATGGCGGCGAGGCACTGGTCCGCGCGGAGCGAGAGTGTGGTCAAGGGGCGCCACAGACCGAGGTCGGCCTGCGCAGGGAAAGACCCCAGCAGTACTTCCGCGATGGGCGTCGGCGACACCACCGCCGGGTTCTCGACAACGTAGGGGATGTCGTCGCGGATGAACCCCCCGGAGAGGCATGGCCACCACACCACCCAGACGGCGAGTGCGGGCATGGCCAACAGGAGTGCGGTGCGGAAGCTCGTTCTCTTCACGGTCCGCAGCATAATGGGGGCCATGCGGCGTTGTCCGAAGTGTGCGGCAGATCTTCGTCGCGAAGCACGACGCTGTCCGCTGTGCGGCACGGCTCTGGCCGTGGCTGCGCTCATCCCCGCAGCGCACCCGCAGCCGATCCTCGACCCCGAACTCGAACTCTTTGAGCGCGACGACGGGCTGTTGACCTGCCTGTCCTGTTTGCGCGAGCACCGCGAGGATGCACGGCGCTGCCGCCTCTGTGCCAGCCCCCTCGTGCGCATGTCGCGGGCTCGCTGGCGACTCGCTCTGGAATGCGAGCCGGTGGCGGATCTCAGGCGCCAGCTTCAAGAAGGCCTGCCGCGCCTGCCTGCAAGTCTCGAGTGTCTCGGAGAATTCATGGATCCGTTCGCGGCGGAGGCGGCGCAACGCGAGCTTCTGAACTTCGGCGTGCAAGCGTTCATCGGACACGATGCCATCGATCCTGCGGGGCCGCCCTTCATCACGCGTCTGTGGTCGCGCCCTGGAGATGCCGCGACGGCCCGTTATCTCACTGGCCCTCTGGAGCGCGGTGACCCGGCTTCACCTGCAGCCGATGACGAAGGTCGCGCGCGCAGTTTTCTCAGGCACGGCAAGTGGCGGGATGCGCTGGCTCTCGCGACGCGCGAGCCGCGCCGTGAGGCTCTTGCGCCCATCGCGGCGGAGGCGCTCTTGAAGCTCGGGCGCCCTGCCGAAGCGGCGCGTGCGCTCGCGGCCGACATCCCGGGAGCAGGTGCCGCCGTGCAGGCTGAGCGCTATTTCCAGCGTGCGCTTCACCATGCGCTCAGCGGTGCCGCGGCTCTGGCTCTCGCCGATCTCCATGCGGCGGCAGCTCTCGCGCCATACCGGCTGGCGATAGCTCAGGCGCGCGTCGAGTTGTTGCGGGAACGCGGTTCAAGCGAAGATCTCCGCGCCGCGCTGGCCGTCATGAAGGCCATCTCTCCGGCGGCGCTCGGTGGGGGCGGGCCCTTTGCCGCGCTGGAGCGCAAGCTCACCGGCGGCGAGGCTCGTTAGACGAGAAAACACGCAGCCGAGCGCTCAGCGCGCGTCGTGAGCAGAGGCACGCTCGCTCTGCAAGCGGCAACGGCGACCGAGCAACGCGTTGCATAGGCGCAGCCGCTGCTGGCGAGAGGTTCCTCGTGCGGGATGCTCTGCACGGCCGCGCGTGCGGCACGTGGCTCAGGTGGCAACACGCGCGAGAGAAGTTCCCGGGCATAGGGGTGGAGCGGGCCTTCGAAAAACAGATCTGCTGGTGAGTCTTCAACGATGCGTCCCTGCAGCAGCACGATGATGCGGTGAGCCAGCGTGCGCGCCACAGCGAGATCGTGTGTGACGAAGGCGAGCGCGATGCCGCGTTGGCGCTGCATCGCGAGCAGGAGCCCGAGCACCTGTGCGCGCAACGACACGTCGAGTGCGGAGACCGCTTCATCCAGCAGCAGCAACTCTGGTCCCGTGATGAAGGCCCGCGCGAGCGCCGCGCGCTGGCGCTGTCCGCCACTCAGTTCGTGCGGCCGGCGCGCGAGGAGCTCCGGCGCGAGGCCGACTTCGCGGAAGGCGGACTCGAGCACCCCGGTGGTCGCGGGCTTGCCCTGGAGGCGGAGCGGTTCGCTCAAGGCCGCACCGAAGTCCAGCCGCGGATCGAAGGCAGCGAGCGCATCCTGGAACACCATGCCGAAGTGTCGGCGCTGTGCGCGGACCAGCGCTGGAGAGGCGCGGGCAGGTTCGAACGAGGGTTGCTCGAAGTGCCACAGGAGAGTGCCGCTGTCCAACGGTTGCAGAGCGGAGAGCGTGCGCAGCAGCGTGGATTTCCCTGAACCGGACTCGCCCACCAGCAGGAGGGCTTCGCCCGGACGCACTTCATAATCCACCTCACGCAAGGCCTGGACACCTGTCGCGAAACGGACACTTGCGCGTTGCAGTGTGAGCAGCGCACTCATGTATCACGCTCCGTGACCGGACATGCGGCACTCCATCCTCGGCTGCATTCCGAGAGCACAGGTTCGGCCCGGGAACATGTGTCGATAGCGCGCGGGCAGCGCGGGTGGAACGGGCAACCGGGCGGCAAGGCTCCGGCCAGTGGTGGTTGTCCTGGAATGCAACCCGGCGCGGTGCGTGGTGGAGCAGTGACGCGCGGCACCGCCGTTCGCAGCGCTCTCGTATACGGGTGGCGCGGGGATTGCAGCACCGCCTCGACCGGGCCTTCCTCCACTACGCGGCCCGCATACATCACCGCCACCCGATCAGCAGCTGCCGCCACGACGCCGAGATCGTGGGAGATGAGCAGCAGTCCGAGGCCGCGCGTCCGGCAGAGTTCGCGGAGCAGCGCGAGCACCTTGGCTTGCACGGTCACATCGAGGGCCGTGGTGGGCTCGTCGGCGATGAGGAGCTTCGGGTCCGCGGCCAGAGCCAGCGCGATGGCTACGCGCTGGCGCAGTCCGCCGGAAAGTTCATGTGGAAAGGCCCGCGCACGGCGCGGCGCGTCATCGAGGCCCACCTCGGCGAAGAGCTCAAGGCTGCGCTGCTCCGCCTCCTTCCGGGTACAGCGCCGGTGATGCCGCACCACGGCGGCCACAGCCGCACCCACGCGCGTCGCGGGATGCAGCGCACTTTGCGGATCCTGAAAGACCATGCCCGCACGCGAGCCCCGGATGTGCGTCGCTCCGCGCCCGCCATCTGCGAGCACGTCCATGCCGTCGATGAGGACACGGCCTTCCACACGCGCGCGCGGTGTGAGGCCGAGACAGGCGAGGGCTGTCATGGATTTCCCGCTGCCGGATTCACCCACGAGTGCGAGGGTGCTGGCAGGTTCGAGAAAGAGACTGACGCCGCGTACGACCGTCAAAGGCCCGCGTGCGCCGAGCAGTGTCACCTGCAGGTCCGCGACGTCGAGGAGTGCGCTCATGCCGTCTCTCCCTGACGTGGGGCGAGGCGTTTCCTCAGGGCTTCACCGGCGTGGTTGAAGAAGAGCAGTGTGCCCGTGAGCGCGAGAGCGGGAACGAGAATGAGCCACCAGCTCATGTGCACGGCGGTGAGCGCATCGTGTCCCTGACGCAGCAGGACGCCCCAGCTCACCCCCGGCGCTTCGACGCCGAGTCCGAGGAACGAGAGAAAAGACTCCAGCATCAGCACGCGCGGGACAGTCAGGGTCCACGCCGAGATGGCAACGGGCAGGCTGTTCGGGACGATGTGCACCCGCAGGATCGTGCTTTCGCGCGCACCGGCGAGGCGCGCAGCTTCCACGAAGGTCGCACCGCGGAGTCGCAGGACATCGGCGCGCACAATGCGTGCTGCAGGAATCCATGAAACAGCGGCGGTGATGCCGAGCAGAGCAAGCGACGGGTCGAGCAGCGTGTCGGGATGCGCGGTCCGCCATGTGCGCAGCAAGCCCACGGCGAAGATCACCATGAAGATGAGAGGGAGTGCGCCGAAGATGTCGGTGCCGCGCATGAGCAGCATGTCCACGCGGCCACCGAGGAAGCCGGCGCTCGATCCCACGAGGACTCCGATGCAAAGCGCCGCGACGCTGGCCACGAGGGCGACAAGGAGCGATTCTTGGGCGCCGAAGAGGGTGCGCGACAGCACGCAGCGACCGAGGGCGTCACGGCCACAGAGGGGTGACAGTTCGCGTGCACCGAAGATCGTCGCGCGCAGGCGCGCGGCAAACCCCACCGCCGCGAGTGCGCTTCCCTCATGGAACAGAGGCGTGACGGAAGGCGCTTCAAGGGCGAGTTCGGGATGTACGCGTGCAGGATCGGCCAGCGGCAGAAGAGGAACCGCCACGGTGCCGAGGCAGAGCAGAGCGGCGAGGGTCGCGGCAAGTTTCAAGTGCCCTCCGTTCTCGGGTCAAGCAAGGGCAGGACGAGGTCCGCCGCCCAATTGCAGAGTGCGGCCATGGCCGTGTAGAGCGTGACGAGTCCGAGTGCGAGTGTGAAGTCGCGGTTGAGGGCGCTCTCGACGAAGTGCGCACCGAGGCCCGGAATGGCGAACATCTGCTCGATCACGAGCGAGCCGGTAAGCACGCCGGCGGCGGCCTGACCAAGGAAGGCCACGACCGGCACGAGGGCGAGCCGCAGTGCGCTCCTCAGAATCAATCGCTCGGGCAGACCGGCTGCGCGCAGCGTGCGCGGCCATTCAGAGGCGAGCGCTTCCAGCATGGCCGTGCGCACGAGGCGCGCGACTTGCGCGGCGAAAGGCAGGCCGAGGGCGAGGGATGGCAACAGCAAGGCTGCTGGCGTCTCAAGGCCTGCCGCAGGAAGGAGCTTCCACCAGAGAACGAAAGGGAGCAGCAGCAAGGCTGCCAGCACGAACCCCGGCAGGGCTTGGATCAGTGCGATCAGGATGCCGAGCCCGCGATCCACGCATCCGCCCGCGCGCGCGGCGGCGAGGACACCGAGAGGCACACCAAGCAGCAGCATCCAGAAGATGGCGGTGGCTCCGAGGAGGAGCGAGGCCGGCAGACCTTCCTGGATCACATCTGCGACGCTGTGATCACGATGCGCCAGGGAGGGCCCGAAGTCGCAGCGTGCGAGCCCGGCCACGGCCGCGACCCACTGCCGGGCGAGAGGCTGGTCGAGTCCGAAGCGCGCTTCGAGTGCCTGGCGCGTCGCGGGCGCGAGCGGGCGTTCAGCATCAAAGGGGCCGCCCGGCACGGCATGCACCAGCAGGAAGGCGAGCCCATGCACCGTGAGCACGATGAGCGGCAACCAGGCCACCCGTCGCAGGGCTGCAGCGCTGCGCCGCGAGCCCTTGCGTGTGGCCCGTCCTGCCGCAACGAAAAGTGCCACAGGCAGCAGCACGAAGAGGAAGAGCGCCGACAGAATGTCCATCAGCGCTGCACCTCAAGATGCGCGGGGTTCATCCATTCGAGAGGGTTCTCAGAGAAACCGCGCACGCGCGGATTCACAAGCGTCCTGCTCACGAGATGAAAGAGCGGGATCAGCGGGCTCTCTGCGAGCAGCAAGCTCTCCGCCGCGTGCAATTCCAGCGCACGCTCTTCATCCGTGGTGGCGCTGCGCGCGGCGGCGAGATGACTGTCGTAGGCCGCGAGCTTCCAGCCCGTGCGATTGGCCGTGGCCTCGCCAGCGAAGACTTCGAGGAAGTTGGATGCGTCGTCGAAATCGGCAATCCACGTGCTGCGAGCGAGGGTGTATTCCCCGCTGGTCATGCGTGCACGCAGGCTCTGGCCGTCGAGAGCGAGGATGCGGACCGCGAGTCCGAAATGGCGGAAGCGCTGTTGCAGCCAGTCTGCCACGACTCCGTCGAGAGGATCGGTGGAGACAAGCAGCTCAAGCAGCGGCAGTTCCTTGCGGCCGAGGGCCGCCAGTCCTTGCTGGAGCAACGCGAGGATCTCCTCCTCGGTCGCCGCCGGAAGTTCGGGCCCCTTGAAGGTCAGAGCTCCGCAGTGCACGCCGGGCGGGGTGAAATCAGGCGCGGGGATTTCGCCGCCGCGGAGCACGGCGGCGGTCAATTCGTTGCGATCCACCATCAGGCTCAGGGCGCGCCGCACGCGGGCATCCTCGAAACCCGGAGCGCGCACATTCAGGCGCAGGAAATAGCCGGCTAGTCGCGGCGCGCGCCGCAATTCGGATCCGGGTGGCAGTTCCGGGTGCGCAAGCAGCGTTGGCACGCTGGAGAGCGGCACATCCATGCTGATGTCAATGGCATCCGCCATGTAGAGGTTGAGCAGGGTGGCGGGGTTGGAGAGCGCGAGCCAGTCGATGCGTTCCGAGCGGACGCGGGCGGCGCCATGCCAGCGCGGGTTTCTGCACACGCGCACGCGGTCCTTCAGACGACGCTCCTCGAGCACGAAGGGACCGTTGCTCACGAAATGTCTGGCGGAGGTCCAGGCGCTGCCGTGACGCTCCACGACGTGGCGCGGTACCGGGTAGAGAGGGAATTGGGCGAGCTGCTGCAGGAAGCAGGGGTCGTTGGATTCCAGTTCGAAGCTGAGCGTCGTCGCGTTGTCGGCGCTGATGGCGACGGCTGAGAGGGGCAGCGCGCCACGCCGCGCCGCGCGGGCTCCGCGCACGCTATCCAGGAAATCCCCGAGCGGCGCCCCGGTCGCCGGGTCGAGGTAGCGCAAGAGGCTCCAGCGCAGATCCTCCGCGGTGAGCGCTCGTCCATCACTCCAGACAAGACCGGCGCGGAGGAAGAAGCGCCAACTGAGCCCGACGCGCTCCCAGCGTTCCGCCATGCCCGGGGCCGGGATTCCCCGTTCCGGATCGGGTGTCACGAGCCCTTCGAAGAGCGACGCGAGCACGCGCGCGTCCGAGACGGCTTGTGCGAGGGCGGGGTCGAGGCTCTTCAGGTCCGGGCCGTTGCCGACCACCACGTCAGCACGAGGACTGCGCGCGCACGCGACGAGCGCGAGAAGGAGGAGAGGTGAAAGTCGGCGCGCTCCCGTCATCGTTGGCTGCGCGCTTGCCGCAAGGGCGCGGGCTCATGTTCGCGGCGCACGGCGATGGTACAGCGCGGGAGCATCGGCCGCGACGGTGCCCATGGTGATAAGCTCGCGCGCATCATCCTCCATGCGCGCCATCGTGCCCGGGGCATCCACTTTCATCTGCCTAGCGGCGCTCGCATTGCTCAGCGCTTGCAGCCCCGACGCGCCAACTGCGAAGCCGCAGCAGGCGCCCGCTGCTCACGACGCGGCCAATCCGGATCGTGACCGATTCGTCGAATTGCGATTGCGCGCCTTCGAGCCGGCCTGGGTGGGTGGCCACCTCGTCATCGGACGCACGCGCGCGCCCACGACGCTCTGCAACCTGACCTGGAGTTCCGAGGAGGATCGGGCGCTGCACAAGTTCTTCCTCGTGCCGTTCCTCCTGCAGGAGACGGCCGATCGCGTGGACGGCGCGCTGGGCGTCGAGCCCTGCGCTGCGGAGTCATTGCCCGTGCGGGTCGAGGGAGGACGAGGCTGGCGCTTCACGCTGCGCGCCGACCTCACGTGGGAAGGTGGAGAGCCACTCACGGCTCGCGACTACGAGAAGAGCTTCGAGACCATCCGCAATCCCGAAGTGCGCGCGGACACGCGGCGTGCCCAACTGGATGGCGTGACCGACGTGCGAGCCGTGAATGAGCGCGTATTGGAAGTCCAGTTCAGCGAGGACACGGCGCTGGCGCCCCTGCATTTCGGCTTGCAGTTCACGGTCATGCCCGCAGCGGAGATCCCGGCCGACGCGGCAGCGCTGAACACGCTGCGCCAGCATTCGAGCATGGGGCCCTACCGCGTCGCCGAGTGGACCACTGAGAAGCTCGTGCTCGAACTCCGGCAGGAGTACAGGACGCGTGCTCATCCGACGGGCCCGCAGTATGTCGAGCGCGTGGAGTTCCGTTACCTCCCGGAGGAAGCACGCCGCCTTGCACTCATGCGTGGCACAATCGACATCGATACGGTGCGCGCGGAACACTTCGAGCAGTTCTCGGCCGCCGCGGAGTTGCAGCAGCATCACTGGCTCACCTTCTACTTTCTGCCCAATCAGGCCATGGTGCTCTGGAATCTCCGTGACGCTACTGCGCATGAGAAGGCGCATCCCATTCTCGGCAAGGTGGAGATGCGGCGCGCCCTGAGCCGACTTTTCGCGCGCGAGCATCTCGTGCGCACCATCTGCGCCGGCAAGGGCCAGCCTGTGAGCGGCCCCATGTGGGTGACGGACTCGGATTACGATCACAGCGTTCCGGTCGTGGCCTTCGACCCGCAGCGCGCGCGTTCCGAGTTGCTCGCCGCTGGCTGCCGCGAGGGTCGTGACGGTTGGCTCGAATTCGAGGGCCGACGCGCCGGGCTCACGCTCATTTATCCACAGGGCGCAGCTTGGGCAGAGGCCCCAGCCATGGATTTCGCCGAGGCGGCGCGCGGCATCGGCTTTGAGGTGCGCCTCAGAAAGATCGCGTTCGGCACGCTGGTGGAGGAGGTGCAAGCGAAGCGCCATGAGGCCGCACTGTTCCTGAACTCGCTGCGCCCGCCGGTGGAGTACGACTTCACAGCGGACTTCCACTCGCGCGTGGCGGACACGCCTGCGGCCAACCTCTCCGGCCTCGTGGACGCCGAGGTAGACAAGCTGCTGGAGCGCGCCCGCTCGGCTCCGACGCGATCCGAGCGTGGTCTCGCCCGGCGGGGACTCCATCGCCGTCTCGCGGAACTCGAACCCTGCGCGTTCCTCTACACGTCGGCTTCATGTGTCGCGGTGCCGCGACGCTTCGCCAATGTGAAGGTGCACGATCTCGGCATCTGGTACCGGGATTTCGTGTTGCGCACTCTCTTCGAGAAGTCGCCGCCGCGATGAAGGCGCCTGCGCGGTTGCTCGTGCGCTTTCTCGCTGCCGTGACGGTGCTGTTGCTGGTTGTCGTGCTGGCCTTCGCAGCGCTCGGGTCCCTCGCGCAATCCAGTGTGGAGGATGGACCGCTGGTGCTGCGACGGGCCAACTGGACGACGGAGGACCAGCAGCTTGTGAGCGAGTCTCTTGGTCTGGATCGCCCGTTGCTCTTTGCCGACGACCCTCCGACGGCGGAGCGCACAGTGCGTCGTGCTTGGCAGCGGCTTGCCGCTGAACTCGAGCGCAGGCCGGGGCGCGCTGATCCCGCAGCGACGATCGCGTTGATGCAAAGGGTTGTGGAAGGCGAACCCATCGCACCCACAGCGGAGGACGTCGGACTGGTGCAGGCCCTGCGCTCCGTCGGGATGCTTGGTGCTCTGGGGCTGGAGCAGTCCTCGTTGGAGCTTGCTGGATCGCCCCAAGTGTTGAGCGTGTGCAGCGCCCTGCGTCTGAGGCAGCGCGAGGCCTTGCGCTCCGTGGGCGTTGCAGATGATCTGTCTCTCCGCCGCGAACAGGTGCGTGGTGCAGCCGACGCCCTTGCGGCCGACAGCGTGACTGAATCGCAGTTGTTGCTGCTCCGGGCGGCCGGTGCAGCCAGTCTCGCGCCCCTTGCCGCTGCCGCATCTCAATCCACGGCGCGCAATCGGGCAGCCAACTGGACGCTCGCGAGCGAACTCGCAGCAGTGCACCCGCCGCGCGGAACCGAGCGCGTGGCCTTCATGGAGCGCTGGTGGCGGCGACACGGAGACGAGTTCACGGAGGCCGACACGTGGGCGCAGTTCTTGCGCGGCGTGAGCGGGAGCCGCTGCGGAGCATGGCTCCTGGCTGCGTGGCGTGGGGACCTGGGTGATTCAACGCGTCACCATCGCCCAGTGGCTGAGGTGCTCCGTGAGCGCCTGCCTGCCAGCTTGCGTACGGGCGCGCTGGCTCTCGTGCTGATCGTCACCTTGGCGCTCCCGCTTGCTTTCCTCGGACTGCGTGGTGGGCGCGGCATGCGTTGCGCACTGGACGGAGTCACGGCCCTCGCGCTCGCGCTTCCGGAAACCGTGCTCGCCGTGCTTGCGCTTGCAATGCTCGATCCGGCCCGGGGCAGCGAGATGCTCGCGGCTCTGGTGCTCGCCACTGGCGGAGTCTTCTATTTCGCGGCGCACCTGCGCGTGCGCCTCGCGGAAGTCTTCGCCGAGCCATGGGTGTTCGCGCTGCGCATGCGGGGTGTGCGTGGCTTCAGACTCTTCACGGCGCATCTGCTCTTGCCGGCGCTCGGACCGGTGGTCACGCTGACAGCTTCGGCGCTGCCTCTCCTCGTGAGCGGCAGTCTCGTGGTGGAGAGCATGTTCGGCGTTCAGGGCATGGGAGCGGCGGCTGCGGATGCCACTTTGCGCGGTGATTTGCCGCTCGCCATGGCTTCCATCACGCTCGGCAGCGCGGCGACACTGGCGAGTTGGTGGCTCGCGGAGTTGCTGCTCCTCGTCCTCAATCCACGGCGCAATGCCGGGGGAGTGGGTGCATGAAACCGCGCCGCTCGTCGCCAACGCTGTTGCTGCTGGCTGGGGTCTTGCTTCCCGTGGCTTGCGCGCCGCTGCTCTGCAATGAGCTGCCGCTCTTCGCGCGGGGCGAGGCTCCGCTCATGCCCGCACTGGTCGCAGCGAGTCCGCGCGACTTTCTCGGCCTCGCGCTCTGGCTGGCTCTGCTCCTCGCCGGATTCCGGCGCTGGAAAGGCGCGCTGCTCGCCATTTTTGTTGGCGTGCTCGCTGCGCTTGTTGCTCCGGAAGAACATGTCGCAGCTGTGGCCGATGCGGACGTGGTGCTGGGGGCCTTTGCACCATTCTCACCCCAGAGCGTCGAGCGCAGCTTCGGTGAGTCTCAGCTGGCACGCCATGTTCTCGGTGTGGATCGCCACGGGCGGGATCTCTTCGCTCTGCTGCTGCACGGCACACGCGACAGTCTTTTGTGTGCGGCGCTGGTCACTCTCGCCGCCACCCTTCTGGGCGCATTCACTGGCGCGGCGGCCGCCCTCGTCCGCAATCCGGTCTCGGCCATGCTCAGCAGTGCGTTGCAGGCTCTCGATGCCTTTCCCGCGTTGCTCGCTGTGCTGGTCTTGCAGAGCCTCTTCTTTCCCTCCTTCGTCTTCGTGCTCGTCCTGCTGGTCCTGTTTCGCTGGCCTGCGGTGCACAGAATCGTGCTTGGCGAGGTCGAGCGTTTGCAGCGTGAACCCTGGTGTGCCGCGGCGCGCGCTGACGGCGCGTCGTGGTGGTGGCTCTTTCTCGAGGAAATGCTCCCGCATCTTCACGGACTATTGGCGGCGCAGGCGGCGCTCGGCATCGCTATCGTCATAGCCATTGAGAGCGGGCTCGCATGGTTGGGATTCGGTGTCCCGGCACCGGCGCTCTCGCTCGGAGCGCTGCTTCGTCTCGGTCAGGAAGACCTGCCGTTCGTGACTCCATTGCTGGTGCTCAGCATCGTGCTCATCACTGGCATCAGCGGCGTGGCCCTGCTCAGCGCGCGCAGGTTGCAGCACGCGCCGCAGGAGGATGCCGCATGACCGCACCGTTGCGCATCAGTGGTCTTGCGGCCGCCGTGCGGATTCCCGGGCGCGCACCGCGGCGCCTGCTGGACAGTGTCGAGCTCGAACTCAAACCCGGAACCGTGTCACTCGTGTTGGGCGCCTCGGGTTCCGGGAAGACCACACTCTTGCATGCGCTGATGAACGAAGCGCCCCCGGGTGGCGTGGTTTTTTCCGGAACGGCAAGGCTGCCGTTGGCACCTCCTGGTCAGGCCGTGCTGCTGCCACAGGACCCGGCGGCAAGCATGGATCCGCGTCAGCGAGCCATCGATCTCGTGCGCGAGGTTCTTCCTCGGCGCGCCTCACGCAGCGCGGAAGCGCTGCTCGAGGCATTCGCCGTCCCCACAACGTTCTGGGGTGCACGCGCGGGGGCGCTTTCGGTCGGACTTGCTCAGCGTGTGCAACTTGCGGCGGTGGTGGGCATGGAACCGGCGTGGTTGCTGCTCGACGAGCCCACCAGTGCGCAGGACCGCCTGCGCGCGCGCGGTGTCGCAGCGGAACTGAAGGCACTCGCTGCGCGCGGCAGCGGCGTCATCGTGGCCACTCATGATCTCTTCTTCGCCCGGGCGCTCGGGGGCTGTGCGCATTTCTTGAACGAGGGCGGCGTGGTCGAGTCGGCTGAACTCGAAGAGCTGCTCTTGCAGCCGAGGCACCCGGCCACGGCGGTATTTGTGGCCGCAGACTGCAAGGGAGGATTGCCATGAGTCTGCTCGTTCTGGATGGAGTGAGCGTCGTGTTCGGCGCGCGACATGTGCTCAGCGGCGTTTCCTTCCGTGTGGAAGCCGGGGAGGTGCTCGTCGTGCTCGGGCCCTCCGGAATCGGCAAAACGACGCTGCTCCGGGTCATGGAAGGAAGTCTCGCGCCTTCCACTGGCGCGGTGCACAGGGAGAGCATGTTGGCGGCATCCGGGCGCATCCGGCGCGTGTGGCAGGATGCCCGCGGTGCGTTGAATCCGTTGCGACCCGTGGTCGAGAGCGTGGCAGCGGCACGTCAACATCTGCTGGGTGATGCGCCGGAATTGGCGCGTGGCGTGGCCGAGCGACGCCTCCAAGATGTGGGGCTCGCGCTCACGAGTGCGCTGACTCTGCCGGGAGCGTTGAGCGCGGGACAGCGGCAGCGCGCGGCCCTCGCACGGGCGCTTGTGACAGACCCCATGCTCCTGCTCGCCGACGAACCGACGGCTGCCCTCGACCCCAGCGCCCAGCGGGACATGCTCGCGATCGTGCGGGCGGAGTGCGGGAGGCGTGGCATGGCCGCTGTGTTGGTGCTGCACGACCCCGGTCCAGTCCCCGCCTTCGCCGACCGCTATCTTGTGCTGGGCGAAGCGGGGGTGCTGAGCGCAGGGCGCGGGCGCGCATTTCCGCAGGACAAACATCCAGCCACGCGCGCGGTCCGCGGGGAGGCTTGAGCCTCCCGGGCCTTGCGGGCTCCGCGCAGTAGGATGCGCCGGCGATTGGCCCACGGGAGAGTGCATCTCATGCGAACGCTGCGTTTGTCCATGTTCTGTGGCTTGCTGTTGACCCTTGCTGCGTGTGGTGGAGAAGCTTCCCCCGGCCGCATCGAGTTCACGCTCTCGCTCACGGGGCTGCCGCCATTGCCGACGCGCATGGGTGCGTACGAAGGCTGGGCCATCGTGAATGGGCTGCCCGTCAGCGTGGGCCGCTTCAACATCGATGCCAGCACCGCACCAGCGACCGTGCGTCTTCTGTCGGGCGCCGCGCTCGGCCCGGTGACAGGGGCCACTTTTGGTCCGGCGAGCACCGGCCTCGGCGGTGCCTTTCCGCTGATCACGACGGCCAGCGGTTTTTTCATCACCATCGAGGCGCCCGATGCTGTCCGCGGCGTGCCCACCAATTGTGTGGTGATGGCGGGCGATTTCACCGGTCCTGCTTGTGCACTCACCATGGCGGGCATTGCCCATGGCGGCACCAACTGGACGCTTGGAGCACATCAGGCAGCGTCCGCTGCGGTGCTGAAGGCGAGTCCGAGCGATGGCAACGCGCATCCCGAGCAGGGGCTCTGGTTCGTCGGCGATGTCGCGGGAGCGACGCCGGGTCTCGCCGACCTGCCTCTGCGCCAGGACGGCTGGCGCTATGAAGCGTGGACGACGGACGGTGCGCCAGGCGCACCCGCGTTGGCCGGGCGGAGCCTCGGGACGTTTGCAGGCGCGGTCGGCCGGGATGCCGATGCGCTCGCCTCGCCGACTCGTGGCGTGGCGAACCCTGGCTTCGCCTTCCCGGGCGCGGATTTCATCACGGCATTCAGCGCCGTCGGGAATCCCGTCTCTCTGTCTGATGGCGCACACGAAGTGTTCGTCACCATCGAGCCTGCGGAGGACAATGCCGAGGGACCATTCCCGCTCACCATTCTGAGCACGGCCATTCCTGCGTCTGCCGTCGTTGGCGGGGTGACGGCTGCGGACATCAACCTCGTGCAGGTGGCGCTGCCCTCACTTGCTTTGGCGGCAACCGCTGCTGACGTGACCCTCAGTGGCGACGGGTTTCGCGAGCAGGGCGGCGCGCAGCGCGGCGAGTATGTGCTGTGGGCCGCACTGCCGCCGCTGAGCGAGCCTGTGCTGGTGGCGCGCCTTGTCCGTGATGCCGGCGTGATGCGCTCGGTCGCGACCGGGTTGATCGTGGGCGCTCCAGGCAATGTTGTGCTCACGGCATTCAACACCGGTCTCGGAGCCGCCTTCCCGGATCTCGGCAGTGCCACCACAGCCTTCATCACGTTCGAGGCTCAGGGGGGACCGGCTTTCGGTTTGCCCAATGGTGCGCCGCTGTACGCCGGTGCCGTCAGTGCGGGCAGCGCGAACCTCACCGTCCAAGGCACGGCCGGTCTCGGCCTCGCAAACTTCGGCGCTGCGGCGGGCACCTGCATTCTCGCGGCTCCGACGCGGCTGGCAGGCACGCCCGGCGACGACAGCTACGGGCTCTGGTTCGTGGACCGCGCCACGCGCTTGCCCTCGCTCACGTTGCCGGAACTCCCGTTCAACTGGAAGTACGAAGGCTGGGTGCGCAACACCGTGACCGGGGTCACCACGAGCACCGGCAAGTTCCGTGCTGCACTCGCGGCAGATGAAGACAGGCATTCCGCTCCCGGTCACGATCTGGGCCTCGGCTATGCGGCCCCGGGTGCGGATTTCTTGCTGGTCTGGCAACGCACTGTGCCCGCAAGTGTGGCGGCCAACGTGCTTGTGACCTTGGTGCCACAGGGTTGGAGCCGCCTCCATCAGCCGTCGCCGTTCGCGCTCTTCTTCGGCGCTGCTCCGGCGACAGCCGGAAGCATGAGCACACTGGCGAACCTCGCGAGCTCGTGGCCTTCAGCCAACGTCAGCTACTGAACGCGAGGGACGAGTTCCCAAAGCCGCAGCGCACGTGACGAGGAACTCCGGGGTCCGCGCTGCGAGCGCGGATCTGCGCGGCGTCAGTGTCAGCGGCAGCGCGCTGCAACGGACGCCGCGGAGGAGCGCCCGCACGAACATGACACCGCGTCCCGCAGAAGACGACGCTTCGACGAGGCTGGCGCGAAAATCGGCTTGGCGCCAGGCACGCGGTCCGGCACCGACACATGCGTCCGCAGGCAGCAACGCGCGCGTGCGCCAGCGCAGGATCTGTCGGTTCACACGGTCGAGGATGCGCTGCGTGAGGCTCAACGGGACGGAGTGTTGTGCCGCGACCGCCAGACCGACCTCATCACCAAGGGCCCGTACGAGGCGCACGAGGTCCGCCGCCGGGCAGGCGCAGGACGGGTCGAGCACGAGCACGATGTCCCCCGCGATGAGCGCTGCAGACTCCCGCAAGATCTCGGCGAAGTTACCCGGCGTGTCGAGGGCGATGAGCCGTGCTGGCACGGACGCGCGTTCACACCAGGCAATGGCGAGAGGCACAGTGCCATCGTTGCTGCCGCCATCCACGAGCAGCAGTTCCGGGAAGTGTTCCGGCGCGAGCAGCCCGGCGAGAGAGGCCAGTTCCTCCATCAAGCGCGGAAGAGAGTCTGCATCGTTGCGGCAGGGAATGAGCACCGTCACCAGCATGGCCGCTCGCCTCGTCGGGCGCCGAGGCTAGCATCGCGGTCATGCTGCAGGTTCTGTCGGAATCGTCCGGATCACGCGCGACTGAGTGGGGCCCCGGGCCGCGCTGCGCTGGACCTGACGCATTGGCAAGCTTCCCGGCTGTTGCAGTGAGGGCGTCGTGAATTCGGAGCGTCCGCCATGGCTCGATGCCGCGCTGCTGGATGCTGAGGCGTTCGGCCTCGATTTCCCGCGGGGAACGAGGGGCGCCGCGGCGCGGGAGATTCCGCGCGGGGCAGCGGAGCCTGCCGCCAATCCCGTGACGACTCCGAGGGCTGCTGAGGCGGCACTGGACGCCATCGCACGCGAGGTGGAGGCGTGTCGCGCCTGCAGCCTCGGCGCCTGCAGGACGCGCTCCGTTCCGGGACAGGGCAGTGCGCAAGCGCGGCTCTTCTTCGTGGGCGAGGCGCCCGGCGCAGAAGAAGACAGCCAGGGGCTTCCTTTTGTCGGAGCGGCCGGGCAGTTGCTGACGAAGATGATCGCCGCCATTGGCCTCGCGCGTGAGCAGGTGTTCATCGCCAATGTGCTCAAGTGCCGTCCGCCAGAGAATCGCGATCCTGCACCAGCGGAAATGGCCGCTTGCCGCGCGTTTCTGATGCGCCAGATCGAGAGCGTGGATCCCGACGTGATCGTGACGCTCGGTGCCCATGCAACGCGCAGTTTGCTGCAGCGCGAAGGCCCGCTCGCCCGCATGCGTGGCGAACGTCACCGCTGCGGGCGCGCGGAGCTGGTGGTCACGTATCACCCGGCCTATCTGCTCCGCAGTCCGGACATGAAGCGCGCCGCGTGGGAAGACCTCAAACGAGCGAAGTCTCTGCTCGACGCGCCTTCGCGCGCTTGACCCTCGGCGCGCGCGCCCCATAACATCGGTCCCGCAGCACGCTCGTCGTCTGCGCCGCATGCAGCATCCCATCTGGGGCATCGATGTCACCTCGGTCGCACTTCGCGGAGTGCGGCTTGCGCTGGATGCTGATGGTGTCCCGCGCATCGTTGCGTGGGACGCGCTCGACTTCACCACGGATGTGGAGAATGTCGCCTCCAGTGCGCGGCTTGCGCCCATGCAGAGGGCTTTGGCGCAGTTCGCGCACGGCAAGGAATTGCGCTACTCGCGGGTGTGGGTGTCGTTGCGCGGTGAGGCGGGCTTCAATCGCCACGCGCGCCTGCCGAAGGCGACCGACAGCACGATTCCTTTCGTGTTGCAGCAAGAGGCCGAGCGCAACATCCCGTACCCGCTGGAGGAGGTCTACTGGGACCACCGCCTCGCGGACATGACAGAAGACGGTGCCGTCGACGCGACCTACTACGCCGTGCGTCGCAGCATCGTGGACGATCGCATCAGGAAGTACGAACGAGCCGGATTGCCCATCGATGGCATTCAGTTGCGTCCCGTCGCCCTGCACAACATCTGCGCTTTCGAGCGTCTGCTGGACGAGGGCACGGCCGTCATCGACTGCGACTATGTAGGGCTGCATGTGCTCGTGCACCACAAGGGGCGGACGTGGTTCCGCGTTGTCCCCACCGGCGGCGCCGACCACGTGGCACGTCTGCGTGACGAACTCGGTCTTGGACATCCCGAGGCGGTGCGTGCAGCCAGCGGCGCCGGGGACACCGAACCTCGACTTGCCGGCATCGCGGGCGAGTCCGCGCGGCAACTCGTGGCGGAAGCTGAACGCGTGCTCAAGTTCTTTGCCGCCGCCCGACCCGGATTCAAGTTGCGCCGCATCGTGCTCTTCCACTCCCACCGTTGCGTGCCGGACCTCGAGGCGACCGTCCGCGAACGTTGCGGCGTCAGTGTCGAGGTCCCGCGCGGCTTCCGGCACGTGCGTGTGGACGATGACGTCGTGAGCGCAGGCCTGCAGGAGAATTTCGCGGCGCTGGCCCGGGCGACCGGGCTCGCCCTCCAAGGGGCCGGCATCGCGGACGTGAGTGTGCGGCTCTTTCCCGCGCGTCCCGAGCGCGACCTCGGCTTGCGCAAGCGCTGGTGGATCGCCGCGACGTTGCTCATCTGCTGCACCATCGTGGTGGAGACCGTGCGTCTGCGCTCTGCGGAGCGCCAGCTCGCGGCGGCGACGGAAGCGCTGCGGGTGGCGCCGCCCGAGGCGCGCGAGCGCGCCAGTGTGCTCCGCGCAGTGGATGTCGAGGCGCCGCTGAGGAAGATGGAGGCCTTTGCGCGCGTGGACGGCGAGCGTGCACGTCCCCTGCAGGTGTTGAAGCACGTCGCCGCGAAGGCGGCCGCAGCCGGCGTCTCGGTGGCGGCATTTGATGCGGAAGAGGGGTTGATCGGTCACGTGGTGCTGGTTGCCGAGGGTGCGAAGGAAGATGCCCATCAGCGTCTTGCAGAGGCACTGGCTTCCTGTGCAGACGGGGAGGGCCCGGTCAGTGCAGTCCGGCCCGGACTCTGCTGGGAAGCGTCCGAACCCGTGGCCCGTGCGCCGGTGGTTCCTGCCGCCGGGCCATTGCGCGTCCCGCTCCACCACCTCGCGGGCACGCTGGAAATCAGGCGGCCGCGCAGCCCATGACTCCGCGGACGGTGACCGCTCTTCTGCTTGCCGGGTGCGCCGCGCTTGCCGTTGCGTCGCTGTGGATCTTCGTCTTCCTGAGCAGTCGCGACGATCTCGACGATCGCGTGCAGGATGCACGTCTCGCGCTCGAGTCGGTCACGAGCAGCAATCAGACCCTCGTGGGCGCGCCGTTCGAAGTGGAAGTCCGCGCCGTGAAGTCTCGCCTCGAAGAGGAGGCACGCGAGCTCGAGGCCTTTGCGCGCGCCCAGCAAGGCGCGCTGGAGGCTCCCAGTGCGCGTCTTGCGGGCAAGAATCCGGGACGCGCAGAGTGCGCCAGTGCCTGGGCGTTCGACAATGATGAACTGCGGCGGGCCATCACGGAGAAGACCGGGATTGAACCGCCGCGCCCTTCCTCATGGCCGCTGGCAGCAGCGACGGAAATGCCTGAGGAATGGGATGCCGGGCTTTTCGCTGCCGCGCAGCGTCGTATGCAACTGCAGCGCATTTTCTTGCTGGCTGCCGCGGAGAAGGGGGCGGTTCCGCGCGCTCCGCTCGAGTTTCGTGAGCTGCCAAGGACGCCGCAGGCGCAGTGGGATGGCACGGAGCTGAGGCTGTTTTTCCGGTGCAGGGATGCGGACGTGTTGTCCGTCTGCGAGAAGCTGTTGCAACCAGGTCAACCACTCCGGCTGAGGCTCACGAGCATCAAGGCCGAGGCGGCCGCAGCCGACGGCAGAGAGGAACTCGGCGTTCATCTGGACGTGCGTTTGGTCGTGGAGCGACCTGCAGGAGACCTTCCATGAAGGAAGAACACCTGCACTCGCGCGCGGAAGCACGCCTCGATCATTCGGGGCGCATGCTCGGAGCACTGGATCTTCTTGCAGTCGTGGTGGCTCTCGTGCTGTTGGCGCTGAGCTTTTTCGGCATGCTGGACGACAGCGCGGGAAGCGCCGCGGCATTGGATGCACGTCTCGATGCCGGACTGCATGCGCGTCGGGCCGCGCTCGCTGCCGGGAGTTTCGACGGACAGCTCTACTTTGCGCGCGGAGACGCTGCGCGCGCTTCCCTGAGAGCCTCCCATGAGCCCACTGCCCAAGCGGTGAGCCCCCCATTCCGCGCATATCCCGCCACATGGCTCGCGGCTGCAAGGAGCGGTGGCAATCTTGCAGCCATCTCAGCGCCGGTGGACCTTGTGGCCGAGGCCGGGTTCGGGAATGTCGCGTTGCGGTGGACGGCGGGGCGTGGGGGCAACGTGCCTGCAGGCACGTGGGTCCTGCTGCGCGCTCGCCCGGGTGAGGCCTACACAACGATCGCCGAATTGCCTGCTGCGACGCTTCACTACGTCGATCCGGCACCTGCCGGCGTCGAATACCAGTGGCGCGTGGCGGCGAAGCCGGGTGATCCAGTGCTTGCTGCGGCGCTCGGGCTCTCCGTGCCTTCGAGCCCGGTGCGCAGCATGGCGTTGGCCCGCGTGCGTTGGAGCATTCTTGAAGCGAGCGCAGCGACAGTCCGGTTCCGGATCGAGGCCTGGACCGGCACGGCCTTTGAAGCGCGCGAAGTGGATGTGAATCCCGGCGAGGCCGTGGAGGTCGCCGGGGGAGGCCAGGGCTTTGTCACAGGTTGCCGACTCGAGTCGATCCGCGCGGAGGACTCAACCCGCCGCCAGGAAGCACTGCGCGTGGTTTTTGACCGCGAGGGACGCGTGATTCTCGAGGGGGGAGAGCCCCGCCGTGAACCCGTGGTGACCGAGGTCCGAACGCGGCGCTTCGAAATCGTGCTCAGAACCGAGACCGGTGGCACCGAGAAGGTCTGGTTTCCGTGAGCTTGCGGAGGGGATTGCAGCCTCCGGCTGCTGGCCTATACTCAGGCCCCCTGGAAAAGATGGACCACCCGGAACTCGTGCCCGCTCCACGACTTGAGCTGGTGTTTGCCGGGCTGGAACTGCAAGTGCTGTGAAGCCGGAATGAGGAGTCTCGGAGCATGGGGCTTTGTGCCCTGCTGTTCCGGAATCATTTCTGGTAGAAGTTCGCGCCCGCGCATTGCCGTTTTGCGGCTGCCGGTGCTTCGGAAAGGGAGATCTCGATGCGAGTGCTCGTGAACAAGCAGAGCGGCATGGTGTGGTTCCTTCTCGTCCTGACCTGTGTGGTTGCTGCGTGCACCACTCCGGCAGATGAACCCACCGCAGCTGCACCCGTTGAGACCACGGTCGCACCGGAAGCGGTTGCAGCCAGCAGCACGACGGCACCTGAAGTGGTGGTGAATGTGGGTGCGCCCGTTGAGGCGGCGGCACCCCAGGATCAGGAACCGAGCCTGCAGGATCTCGCGGCGCGCCAACGCGCGCTCGCGGAGCGGGCACGTGCCATCGCAGCCGATCACATCGCCTCGGGCAAGAGCCTGCTGGAAGCCGGTCGTGCCCGCGATGCGCTGCAGTCGTTTGCCTCAGCGCTGCGCGCGGATCCTTCCAACAAGGAAGCGCAGGATCTGTGGAGCCGGGTCTCCGGCTTGATCGGTGAGCCTGGCACGGCAGCCGTCCCGGCCGCGCGCGACGTGTGGAACGAAGCTCTCGTTCGCCGTCAGCAGGCTGGGATGGTCGTGCAGGAAGCGCTCGGGCGTGCCAAGGTTGCGGCCGAGGCCGGACAGCACGGCGATGCGGTGCAGCACCTCCGGAATGCCCTGGTCATCGTCTCGGCGAACCCCGCCCTCGACGGTGTGCCCAATGCGGATCAGCTCCGCGGCATGGTCGCAGCCGCCGAAGGCGCAGCAGAAGCTGCCCGCCGTGAAGGCGAAGCTGCCCGCCTGAAGGAAATCGAGAGCATCAATCAGGCCCGCGATGCTGAAGAACGCAAGAAGCTCGAAGTGCAGATGCGCAGACTCTGGGACGAAGCGACGGCAGCGTTCGAGCGCGAACGCTTCGAAGACTGCGAGAAGTTCTGCGACGATCTCCTGGACCGCGATCCGGCCTTCAAGGCCGCCCACGAACTGAAGGCCGCTGCGGCCGCTGCCCGCCACTCGAAGGCGGACATGGACAACATCACGCGCCACCGTGCGGAGTGGCAGCGCGCCCTCGACGAGGTGAAGAGTCTCGCCATGCCGTTCACGAAGGTCGCGACCTTCCCGGATGCGGCCCGCTGGCGCGAGATCTCTGCGCGCGGCCCCATCAGCCTTTCCCGCGAGTCGGAGTCTGCAACCGAAGCGGATCAGGCTGTGAAGGCGACCCTCGAAGGCACGATGCTCTCGAGCGTTGACTGGACGGACAAGAACATCGACGACGCCGTGCGTTTCCTCCGCAACAACACCGGCGTGAACTTCGTGATCACCGGCGCGGTGGACGAAGCCATGCCGCGCGCCGAGCGCATCCTCAACCTCAAGCTCGATGACATTTCCGCTTGGGCGACGCTCCGCCACATGACCAACGCCCTCACCCTCGAGTTCCTCATCGAGGACGGCATGGTGAAGATCACCACCAAGGAACAGCTCAGGAAGCGCAAGGTCAGCGAGTTCTATGACGTGCGCGACCTCACCGCGAAGGTGAACAACTTCCCGGGCATCGAGCTCAACCTCAACCCCTCCGGATTCACTCAGTCCGCGGGTGGCGAGGAAGAAGCGGATGCCACGGACGAGAACCGAGTGGTGGAAGTGGATCGCCTGCGCGAACTCATCCAGGCATCGGTGGACCCGACCTCTTGGACGGAAGACGCCGAGAACACCATTGTGGACAAGTCGGGCACGCTGGTGGTGCGCCAAACGCCGGAGAATCAGCGCCTGATCCGTGCGTTCCTTGCGGATCTCCGCAAGTACTCGGGCATTCAGGTTCAGATCGAGAGCCGCTTCCTCGCTGTGGAGAACAACTTCCTCCAGGACGTGGGTGTGGATCTGCGTGGCCTCGGTGACAACACCGGCGGACAGGGCGTTCCCGGTCTCGGACCGAATCGGACCTTCGATGATTTCGGTCTGACGGGGACGAACCTTCCCATCGGCACCGACACCTCATCCGGCGCCTTCTACCAGTTCGGTGGCGGCAACGGCGACGTGCGCGGCCGCACCCAGAACCTCTTCGATCAGGCCCTCGGCGATTCGTCCACCATTGATGGCAGCGGTGGCATGTCGCTCCAGTGGACCTACCTCGACGATGCCCAGCTCGAGGCAATCCTGCGCGCGGTCCAGAAGTACGACCGTGTCAACACGGTGAACGCACCCACGCTGCTCGTCTACAACACGCAGCGCGCAAACCTCGAAGTGACGCGCCAAGAGGCCTACATCAAGGACTACGACGTCGAGATCGCTCAGGCATCCGTCGTCGCCGACCCGGTGGTGGACATCGTGCGCGAAGGCGTCGTTCTCGACGTGCGCCCCATCGTCAGCAACGACCGCCGCTTCGTGACCCTCGAGCTGCGCCCGACCGTGGCGACTCTCGTGCGCCCCATGCGTCAGTTCTCCTCGCCGCTCGCCATCGGAACGCCGGTGCTTATCGACATGCCCGAACTGCGCAAGGAGTCGCTCAAGACGACGGTTGTGGTGCCTGACGGCGGCACGATCCTTCTCGGCGGTCTCAAGTACTACGTCGAGCAAGACATGACTTCGGGGCTGCCGGTGCTCTCCGACATCCCGATCCTCAGCTTCTTCTTCTCCCACAAGGGCAAGTCCACGGTGATGAAGGACCTCATCATCATGCTGCGCGTGCAGATCATCATCCTCGAGGAGATGGAACCCGCCGGCAACGGCTGATTCCCTTCGCGGAAGCTGAAGCCCGCGCGGCATCCCGCCGCGCGGGCTTCTGTCGTTTTCGGTGAGCTGCCTATCATGTGTGGGTGCTGAGAGCCTGCCTCACACTCTTCATCGTTGCCGGGGCCTTGCTGGCCCAGGATGCGGCTGCGTTTGCGCGTGCTCTCTGTCAGCACGGGTACTCGGACCTCGCGTACGGCGTGGCCGAGTCTGTTCTTCTGGACGGACGCATGCCTGCGACAGAGCGCGTGGCGGCAGCCGAGGTGCTTTTCGAATTGGCCTCGCGCGCGAGTCGGCGCGGTGATGACGGTGCACTCCAGCGCTTGAGCGCGCTCCTTCCGCGCAGTTCCGAAGGAGTGCAAGCGCAAGATCCGGTCGAGGGGGTGCGTTTTCTGCTGGTCGAGGCCTTGGTGTGGCGCCTGGATGCGGAGGCACGGCTCCGTGCTGCGGAATCGATCCTCGCGGGAGAATCGACGCGAGTTCTTGCCCGCAGGGATGCACGTGAACTGCAGGAATCCGTGTTCGCACTCGAAGCACGCCTCGCGCGCGTGCCCAATGCCACCGATGCGCGGCGCGAAGCGCGGAAGTCGGCGAGCGTGGCGGAACTGCGACTGTGCCTGCTGGGCATGCGCGTGCAGGATCTTGAGGAGGGCCGAGGTCTCCCGCCTTCCGAGCTCGTGGCGCGCATTGAGGGACTCTTGCTGGATCTTCCGGAAGCGGGGAGCGCATTCCGGCGCATCTACCTCGATGGGTTGCTGCTGCTGGCGCGCACGGATCTGGCGAGTGGCCGCGTGGAGTCCGCATTCACGGCAGCGCGCGAAGTGTTGCAGCTTCTGGAGCTGAATGCCACCGCGAACAGCACAACCATGGGGCTCGCAGAACGGGCGACTCTCGTCTTGCTGAGCGCTGGAATGCGCGCGCCAGCTCTTGTGGCGGAGGCACGTCATGCGGCAGCGAGAGTTCTCGCAGCACCAGCCGGGATTTGGCGCGGAGAACTCCTGATGGCGGCGGGCGACGCGGCCCTGCTCGTTGCCGACGAACCCGTGGCGGGGCAGTGTTTCTGCGCCGCCCTTGGCCATGAAGGCGTGCGTGCTCTCGCGTTGCGCCGGGTCTTGGAACGGGAGGACTCGACGCTGCCAGATGCCGCGTTGCAGAAGGTCCTTGCGCAGGATTCTCTGCACTGGCCAGCGCTCCGTGAGCCTGTCCTTGCATTGCTCGGTCGAGCGCGGCACGCGACGACGGATGCGGCTCACCGACTTCGACTCGATCGGTGGCTGGCCGAGCTGTTTCTCGCGGCGGGCGACCCGGACTCCTCGGCACGGCACGCCTTGTTGGCGGCCGAGGTGCTGCGGGCATCGGAGCCGGAGGAGGCGAGAAAACTCACGCGTTTTGCTCGTTCACTCTCGGCTTGGACCGGTCCCCGCATGCGTCTGCTGGCGGAGGATCTCTCGCGCGGACTCGGATTGGATGCCGCATTGAACGTTGCGGCGGACACCAAGCGGGATGTTCTCGCCGACCTCGCCACACGCTGCGATGCGGCTCTCGCAGCGAAGAACTTGGACCTCGCGGCGCGGCTCTTCCGCAGCCTCGAACGCGAGGGTGCGGAGCGAGTGGTTCTGCTCGCGGGACAGCGGAGCCTCGCGACGCTGGCGCTGGAGCTTTTCATGGCGGCGCCGGCGGAGGAGCGCGATGGAGCACGCACGGAACTCCTGAAGCTGGCGCTGCCGGCCATTGCCACAGGAGCGGCGGCTGATTTTCAGGCGCGACTCATCGTGCAGCTTGTGGCTGAGCGGGAAGTGGTTGCTGCGCGCCTCTGCCTGCCTCAGGATGAGTCGGCGGGATCTCCTGAACTCGCAGAGGCCGCATTCATTGCGAGCATGGAGTGCGCAAGCGGGTGTTCCTCCGAAGCCGAGGTGGCGACAGTTTTCATTGATGCGGTGCGTTGGCATGCGCGTCTCGGCCCGGAAAGCCCCGGGTTTCTTCTGCGCCGCCGCCGGGCAGAAGCGCTCTTCACAGGGGGCATCCTGATTCGTCCCGCAACCGGATTCGTGGTGACTCACGCGCAGGGCGCGCAGGAACGGGCAGCGAACCTCTGGGCCGCGCTGCTGGCAGGAACTGATCCCGACAGTCCTCTCGCATGGGAGGCCCGCTGGTACCACCTTCACTTCATGTTGCTCTCCTCCGTCCGGGATGCGTCGGCGGTGGAGTGTGTGGGGAAGGAACTCTCACGTCTCGCCATACTCACCGGTGGACGTTTTGATGAGGGAGCATGGGAACAGGCCTTCATCTGGCTGAAGGCGCGGCTGCCATGAAAGCGCTGGCTCTGCTGTTGTGCATCGCTCTGCCGCTGGCAGCGCAGGATTTGTTTCTGCTGGCTGAAGGGGGACTCGTTGCGGGACGCGTGGAGTGGACGCACTCACGCGCATTCCTGTTTGTGGGGGGAAGTCCCGCGCGCTCCATCGCGCGTGGAACGGTGCTCGCCGCACTTCCAGGCAGCGCCGATGCCGCTTGGCGCACGGCGTTCGCGCGTTTCCGTGAGGGGCGTCTCGAGAGTGCTCTTGAGCACGCAGTGCCAGCGGATTTCGCGGTCCGCAGCATGGACCTTCCGCTGGAGCGGCTGCACCTCATCGGCCGCCTTGCACTGGCGCTGGGGCGCGGCGACCTTCTCGAGCGGATCGCAGCGCGTTCGTTTCCGACGGAGAAGGGACCGCTCGCGCTTGATCTTCTTCACTGGCGCCTCGCACACTGGATGCTGGAGGGCTCCGCGCAACGCGCGGCTGCGGAGGTGCTGTCTGTCGAACAGGCTGTCGCTCTCCGCGAGCTCGATGAGGAGGAGCGCTCCGCGCTGGTCCTTGCATGCTCACGAGCTCTGCGTCTCGCAGGTGCGCACGCTGAGGCTTCCCGGAGGCTGAAGCCACTGCTCTTGGCTGCGGAGACGGAGCGTTGGGAGGACCGGCGGCGCCTTGAACTCTTCGTCGAGGCGCAGCGTCAGGCTCGTGACCTTGCGAGCGAAATGCGGTCGCACAAGCGGCTCGTCACGCTGCGCACAGCGGAAGCGCTCGCCATGCTGGATGTCCTGGAAGCGGAGCGCCTTCTCGAGCAGGACCAGCCAGAGGAGGCCATCGGGACGCTTTCTTGGCGGCAATTCGAGGGGCCTGCAACTCCCGTGCTGCGGCTGGCACTCGCCCGGGCGCGCTGGGTCGTCGGCATGGCGGGCGACGAACTCCGTCTCGCGGGAGCACGAGCGCAACTTTGCGAACTGTCGCTCCTCGGTGAAGATCCGGTGGTGGCCGCTACGGCCCGTCGCCTGCTTGCCGGCCGCTACTGAAGGAGTTCGAGATGCCCTGTTGTCTTGCTGGCACAGATTCCGTTGCTCTCCTCACCGGCATGCTCGAACCGACCCCGGAACGCGAGGGGCTCGTCATGCTCATTCTGCGAGCGGGCGGGTTCTTCGGATGGGTGATCATTGCCTGTTCGGTGCTCGGGCTCGGACTCATGCTCGAGCACAGCCTCGCGCTGGCACGCAAGAAACTGCTGCCGCAGGATGAAGCGGAGCGCTTGCGGGAGCTCTTGGCCGCGGGGCAGGTGCAGGAGGCGCGTGATGCATGCAGCGGGCGGCGCGGCCTCGTCTCCGTCGCGGTGGGGGCTGCGCTCGCGCGCAGGAATCATGGGCGCGCGGCCATGGAAAGCGCCGCCAGTGAACGCCTTGAGGAAGAGAGTGTGCGCCTGCACGCGCGCATCGGCTGGGTGGCCTTGATCGCGAATCTCGCGCCGCTGCTCGGGTTGCTTGGCACGGTGAGCGGCATGCTGTGGAGCTTCGGGGTGATCGAGCACATGGCGAATCCGGCGCCGGCCGACCTCGCGGGTGGCATCAAGGAGGCTCTCGTCACCACGCTGCTCGGCCTCTCTGTGGCTGTGCCGCTCACGGTCGGCTGGTACTTCTTCCGCGATCGCATTACCGAACATGTGCTGGATGCCGGTCGCACTGCCGAGGAACTCCTCGAAGTGGTCGACACGGACGCCCCTTGATGCGTGCCATCGCGCCACCCGCTTTCCTTCCGGGGCCGAATATGACCCCGATGATCGACTGCGTTTTTCTGCTGATGATTTTCTTCATGGTCACCACGGATCTCGCTTCCTCGGGCACGCTGGAACTGCAACTGCCGCAAGCGGACGCAGCTACGCCGGACAAGGAAGAGGATCTGAAAGCGCTCATCAGCGTGGACGTGATCGATCTTGCCCACCCACCGGCGGGCACGCCCGCGCTGGATCCGGAGCGTCCGCCCATCCTTCTGGAAGGGCGGCAGGTGGAGAGCCTTGAAGCGCTGCGTGTGGCCCTGCGGCGGAGGAGCGATCCGGTGAAGTTCCCGGATCTCACCCAACCTGTGCTTGCCGGCATCGGCCTCAGACCTTCCGCACGCCACCTGCGCATTCGTTGCGATCGCGTGCAGTTGTTTTCCTGGGTGAGCGCGATCATGGATCTGGCAGGTGTGCGCGGCGGCCCCAGCGAGAAGGACCAAAGCCCCCTCATTCGCCACATCGAGGTGGCCGTGCTGGAAGGACGCGGAGCACGATGACGCGCCCCCATCTCGGCCTGCTTGTGCGCCGCCTCCAAGAAGGTGCTCCAGAAGTCTCCATCACGCCGCTCATCGACGTGGTGTTCCTGCTGCTCATCTTCTTCCTCTGTACGCTGCGCTTCCGGGCGACGGAGGGACGCATCGGTATCGAGTTGCCCGCAGAGCGCGGCGGCGCCGCGGCCGTCGTTGCTCTGCCAGAGGAACCTCTGCGTCTCGTGCTTCATGCTCCAGAGGCTGAAGTGGCTGCGTTTCCGGTCGCGCTCCAGCGTCGCGGTGCGAAGAGCACCTTCGGGAGCATCACAGGCATGTCCGCGTCAGAGGACGGTGCTCGCGAGTTCAATCTGGCGACGGAGCCTCCGGATCTCCTCCCGCGCTTCAGGTCCTGGCTTCACGAGCTCCGAGCCGCGAATCAGCCGCCACGGGCGCGCATTGAAGTGGAAGGTGCCGTCGCCCACGCCGCCGTGGTGGCCGTGATGAACGAACTTGTGAGCGCGGGCTTCAGGGATGTCCGCTTCACGCCGGTGCGCCGCTGATAGCATCGCCGCGATGCTGGGTGCTCTTGCTCTTCTCGTGCTGTTGCTGGTTTCCTGCGCGGACGATCCAGTGCCGCCGCATGTGCTCGTCATCAGCATCGATACCTGCCGAGCCGATCATTGTGGCTGGCTGGGGTGTCGCACGGCGAACGGCACATCACCTACACCCGCATTGGACCGGCTCGCGCGTGACGCGGCAGGGCCGCAAGAAGCGACGAGCTGCGTACCACTCACATTGCCGGCGCACACCACGCTCTTCTCCGGCCTGCTCCCGGACGCTACGGGGGTGGCCGAGAATGATTCCTTCACGCTCCCCGCGGCGGGGGAGCGGGGATACCCCCTCATCGCGGAGGAATTGCGCGCGGCGGGCTACGACACGGCGGCCTTCGTCTCTGGACAACCGCTTGAGCGTGCCACGGGGATCGATTCAGGGTTCCGCGTCTACGAGGCGCCGGAACGCGAACTCGTGGCGGACGAGGAGTTGCGCTTCCGTGAACGAGACTGCGACGCCACAACGGAGCGTGCGCTGGATTGGCTCGCGCGCCGGGAAGGGAAGCCGTGGTTTCTCTTCGTGCACTACTTCGATCCGCACCAGCCGTGGCAGCGGCGCGCCGAGGGGAGCGCTCTGCCGGCCGGGCCGCATCAGGACTACCTCTCCGAGATCATGGCCGTGGACGGTGCCATCGGGCGCGTCGTGCAGGCCCTCGGTGAGGACCGCAGACGCACGCTGATCCTGGTGCTCTCGGACCACGGCGAAGGGCTCGGCGAGCACGGCGAGGAGACCCACGGTCATCTCGTGCACGAGGCAACGCTGCGTGTGCCATTCCTCATGCTGTTGCCGGAGGGCGTGACGAGTGCCCGGGCTGCATTCCCGCCGGCGCGTCTCGAAGACGTGGCCCCCACCGTGCGTGCTGTCGCAGGCTTGCCTGCTCAACCCGCGGATGGTCGGAGCCTCCTGTTGCCACAAGCCTCCGCAGACTGGCGCAGCAGTGCAGAAACGCTTTATCCTTGGTTCCAGCATCGCTACGCACCGGAACGCGCGTTCCGGAATGCGACCCTGAAAATGGAGGAGTCCGCGGCGAAGCGGCGCGTGTTCGCGTGGGCGTCCGATGCGAAGGAGTCCGCCGATCTCAGCAGCCAACGCCCGGAGGAAGCCGCGCTTCTCGCCGCGGAGTGGGCGCGCTGGCGCGCGAGGGTGAAGGGAGGCAAGGCGGCGGAGCGCGTTCCCGAACCAAGCTCCCACGCTCCCTATATGGGCGCGCGCGTTCCGGGGCAGGGACTCCCGCTCGCGGAGGAAGAATCTGTGCTCCCGGCAGCAGGTGAGAGGTTCCCGACGCTTGCACTCCTCGACACGGCTCGCTCCGACTTGCGGGCCGGCGAACCCGCCAAGGCGCTTGCGAAGCTCGAACCGGTCTTGTTGCGGGAACCCGACAACCCGGCGCTGTTGTTCTGGACCGCCCGCTCCGCGGACATGGCCTCACGCCTCACGCAACTCGCGGCCCCGACGCGCGGTGTTTTTGCGGCACGGGCATTGGAGCTCTACGCCGAGCATGAACGCCGTTTCCATGACCCACGCTCTTTGGATGCCTCATTGCGGGTGTTGATCGAACGGCATTCGTTCACTGGTGACAAGAAGGACCTCATGGCTGTCGAGGAGATGGCGTCCCGCCGCATCCAGCGCGGTTCCGCGGGTGGCTTGACCCACGCCCTGCGAGGTCGCGCTCGCGAGCGCGCTGGGGACAGGAACGGCGCCCTCTCCGACTATATGACGGCTTTGGAGCGGATGCCTGAGGATGAACGCCTTGCTGCGGACGTATCGCGGCTGCAAAAGATGGGCGCCCAGCCACGCTAGAACTCTCTGCCGTCCAGCGAGTTCCGTGCGGATCGCCAGGTCATTTTTCCAGTCGGTTTGGTTGGTTGACGGTCTCGCGTGGCTCTGCTTACAATCCCGCGCCCCCGCTGGGGGGTGGGTCCCGACAGCCGCGTTGGAACGGCCGGTGCCCGGGGAATGCGATCGGCGCTGACACCTCTGCGGCAGCCGGTTCGTGGACTCTCGACCGTCTCTGGAGAAGCTCTCGTGAATCAAGGTTGTGAGCTCAACAAGTTGCCGCCCTTTTCGCTCCTCTTTGCTGGAGCCCTCCTTTGGTCGTGCGCCCAGCCCGTGGAGACGAACGAAGCCGCTGCCGCGGCCGAGCAAGTTCCGGCGGTTGCCATCGAGGTGACGGCTGCAGAGCCCGCTGCGGGCGAGCAGGACGCTGCTTTCGCACGCGAACAGCAGGAGCGTCAGCTGGCGCAGCAGAAACAGGATCTCCTCGTCGACAGCTATCTCGCCGCCGCTCGCCAGTTCGTGGCCGGCAGCGATTTCGAGAAAGCTGAAGCGAGCCTTTTGCAGGCGCTGCAGGTGCGGGCGACCGACACCAAGGCTCTCGAGATGCTGCGCGAAGTCCGCTCCCTGCAGGGCCACAGCGTGGACACCCTGGAGGAGATGGGCACCTACATCACGAACAAGCGTGCGCTCATTCGCCAGCAGCAGTTGGCGCTCGTGAATGACGCCTGGAGCAAGGCTGCGCAGGCCCACCAGCGCGGCGAACTCGATGCGGCCCGCATCGAGCTTGAGAACGCCAAGCTCATCATCGAATTCGATCCCTACCAGACGGATTTCGGCGATATGAACGGCAAGGTGCAGGACATGCTCGCCGCCGTTGGCGCCGAACTCACGGCAGCCAAGAAGAAGAGCGAGAACTCTGCCTACGCCGAGGCGTATGACGCCATGCGCAAGGAAGAGGAACGCCGCCTGGCTCGCGAGGCTGAGCAGCTTCGCATCATGCTGGTGGAGGCCGTCGAGAGCTTCCGTCGCCAGGACTTCGACAACGCCGAACTCCTCGCTCGCAAGGTCCTGAACAAGGACCCGCGCGTGACCAAGGCCCGCGAACTTCTTGATGTCTGCGAGCGTGCACGCCACGCTTCGTGGCGCGCGTCGTTCTATGAGCAGCGCCGCGAGGAATACGCGCGCTGGCTGGAGCAGGTGCGCGAAGCGCAGATTCCCTACACCCAACTCCTCCAGATGATGGATGCGGACAAGTGGGAGGAACTGGGCCGGAAGCGCCGCCGCGGTGACGCGGTGGATGCCGCCGCCGAGGACAGCGATGCGGTGAAGTTCATCAAGTCCAAGCTTGAGAACGAATCCGTGAGCGTCGATTACGGTGCCGAACCGGCGCCGTTCCAGGACGTGATCCGCAACCTGCGTACGACGCAGGGCATCAACATCGTCGTCGACGCAGAAGCGATGACGGCCAAGGGTGAAGAGCCCGTCAGCCTGACGCTTGTGAATCAGAAACTCGGGGTGGTTCTGAAGACCGTCCTGGACAATCTCGGCCTTGCCTCGACTTTCCGCGATGATGTGCTCTACATCACGACGAAGGAGAAGGCTCACGGCAAGACCTACCCGCGCATCTACGAGGTGCGCGACCTCACGGTGGCACTGCCGCACTTCAAGGCGCCTGATCTTGCACTCCGCAACTCCGGCACCGGCGAAGCGGCGAAGGAAGCGATCTGGGGCGCAGACCTCGAAAAGACTACGGATACCACCCTCGACCGATTGCTCGATCTCATCCGTGAGAACGTGGGACGCGGCCTGTGGGGCGAGGTGCCCGGATTCAATCTGCAGCCTGGCTCGGGACAAATCGTTGCCACGGCAACCCCCGCGGTGCACAAGCAGGTGGAATCATTCCTCGCGGATCTGCGCCGCTTCACCAAGGTGAGCGTGCACGTGGAAGCGCGCTTCATCAGCATCAGCAAGGGTGCGCTCCTCGACGTGGGCACGGACTTCCGCGGCGGTGGCGGCACCAATCCGGGTGCTCTCGCGCTGCTGGATGACGTCACCAACGGCGCTCCCTACAACGCCTCAGCGGGTAACGACAACGGTGGTCCCGGACTTCCCGGTGCGGCGAGCCTCAGCCCGACGGCCGGCGCTTTCTACAACATCGGCGGCAACGGCGACCTGCGCGCGCGCACGGAGAACATCTTCACGCGTGCATTGGGCGGGATGTTGACCTCCCGTGGCGGCGCGAGCATCTCGCTCTCGCTCATCGACGACCTCAACCTGAACATGCTCATGCGTGCGGTCGAGAAGACCCTGGATGCCAGCGTTGTGAACGCACCCCGCTTGACCATCTACAACAACCAGCGCGCGAATCTGACTCTCGTGAATCAGGTCTCGTACGTGCGGGACTATGACGTGGAAGTGGCCCAAACGGCCTACATCGCTGACCCGATCATCGACGTGGTGCAGGATGGACTGACTCTCGACGTGCGCCCGACCGTTTCTCACGATCGCAAGTATGTCGAGCTCGAGGTCCAGCCGGCGGTGGCGACGCTCACGCGTCCTATCCGCGTGTTCCAGGCGCCTCTCTCCGGCAATACCGTGCCGGTGAACATCGAAGTGCCGGAGATCTCGTTCAACCGCGCACAGACCAATGTGCGGGTGCCGGATGGTGGGTACGTCGTCATCGGCGGGCTCACTTACGCGAAGAGCCAGGATTTCCGTTCCGAGGTGCCAATCCTCTCGGACATCCCGATCCTCTCCTTCTTCTTCAGCCGCAAGGGCCGCTCTGACGAGATCCGCGATCTCATCATCGTGCTCCATGTGAAGATTCTTGACCTGACCGAGCAGGAAGCACTGCTGGTCAACTGACGCTCGTCCGCTTGCGCTGGATCGCGACGGCCCGTGAACGCTCCGGCGGACACGGGCCGTTTGCATGAACTGACATGCTGGAAGCCATCTTCTTCGACATTGATGACACGCTCTTCAGCACCTCGGCCTTCGCGGCCCGGGCGCGCGAGAATTCGATCGATGCCATGATCGAGGCCGGGGTGCGCACGCCACGGGAAGAACTCCTGCGCGAGTTGCGCGAGGTCATTGCGGAGTTCACATCGAATTACGAACATCACTTCGAACGCCTTCTCGCGCGGCTGCCTGCCGAGGATCTGGCCGGGCTGAACCACGCCCTGATCGTTGCGGCCGCAGTGGTGGCCTATCACGAGACCAAATTCCGTGAGCTCTCTGCGCATGATGATGTGACCGAGGTGCTGCAGATCCTCGCGCGGAGGGGCTACAAGCTCGGCATCATTTCGTCCGGACTCACCCTCAAGCAGATGGAGAAGCTCATCCGCCTGCGCGTTCTCCCTTGCATCGACTCGCAAGCCATCCTCATTTCCGAAGAGGCAGGCATCAACAAACCGAATCCGAAGCTCTTCTTGCGTGCTTGCGAACGGGCCGGAGTCAGCCCCGAGCGCTGCATGTATGTCGGCGATCACCCTGTGAATGACGTGGATGCCGCCAAGGCGGCGGGCATGCACACCGTCTGGAATCGACGTGACGGCCGCCATCAGGACTGTCGGGGGCGGACGGTGCCGGATGACGTGGTGCACAATTTCTGGGATCTTCTGGCGGTGGTGGAGCGGGTGGAGGCGTCGGGAGCCTCGCCAGCGTGAATCGGAGCGTTCTGTCGTGACGGAGGTCCGGAAGCTCCCTTGGTATGTCGCGGCGCTGGTCTGCCTCGGCGCGTTGGTCGCGACAGCCGGCAGCACATGGCACTTCGGGCACTTCGCCCTCGAAGGATCCGCGTTGCAGAGCGCGGATTTCGCCGCGCTTGCAGCGGGTGATCTGCACCCGTTGGTCCCGCAGGGCGTGAGTGATCTGCCGCGTGCCGCACGCCTGCTCGTCTACTGGCCTGATGCAGCGGCGGGTGCAGAGCCTGATTTCGCACACGGGCTCTCGCTCCTTTGTGCGGTCCTGGCCGGGCTTGCACTCTGGCTGTTGCTCTGGCGCTGCTACGGAGACGGCTGGTCCTGTCTTGCCGGCACTGCGCTGGTGCTCGCGCATCCGCTGCTGACCGAACATGCCGCGTGGATCGAGCTTCGTCCCGAGCTGGTCGCGCTGCTTTTGAGTTTCACCTGTCTCGCCGGCCTTGCCCGCTGCTGGCAGAGCAGTGGTGGAGGGTGGCTGGCGGCCATCTTTTGCGGCGCACTCGCCATGCTGCTTCAACCACTCGCGCTCGCGCTGCCGTTCATGGCTGGCGCTCTCGCATGGTTGCTGGCCGCGCGCGGGCGGGGCGCGGTGAGGGCGTCGCGCTGGTGGCCGATTCTGGCGCTGGGTGTCCTCGCGGCCGCGCTTCTGTGGTTGCATGCGTCTGCGGGTGAGGCACACAGAGGAGGTGGGCTGGAAGCGGGGGCTCCATCGGCAGTGGACTGCGTGCGGGCCTCGCGGCATCTGCGGGACCTCGTTCTGCCTTGGCCGCTCGTGCTGCACGGGACGGTTTCGGCGGATGGTTGGGTGATCTGGATCGGCAGCACGTTTCTGGGTGCGTGTGCCGTTCTGGTCTTTCTGCTGCGTCGTCGCGCGCCGGCAGTGGCTGCGGCCGGTGCATTCATCGGCACGGCGTTGTTGCCGCTCATGCTGGGCCTTGGCGGGGACAGCCAGGGGTTTGCTTCACGTCAGGGAGTGTTCTTGCTGCCAGGCCTCGGTCTGCTCGCGGGGCTCGTCGCTGCTGGAAGGAGCCCGCGGTTCATCCTGACCGGGTTCCTCCCGTTGGTGTTGGTGCTGGGTGGCATGGCGTTCCTCCATGCGCGTTCCTTCGCAGACGTCCACGCAGCACTGCATGACGGTGCGGAACACGAGCCGCGGGATGCCTGGTATCCACTTGCGCGTGCGGTACTTCCAGTTGCTCCCGGCGCAAATGCCGCGGACAACGCGCGTGAGGCAGACCTCCGGCTCGCGTTCAGACTCGCACAGGCGGCGGATGCGCGGAGTCTTGCGCTCCGGGCAGAAGCGCTCCTCGCAGAGTGCCTCCTTCGCAGCGGACGTGCGCCCGAAGCCGCGACCCATCTCGCGCATGTTCTCGCGTCCACACCAGAGGAGAGCCCCGCGTGGAGAGCCGCCGGCCTGAGTGTTCAAGCCCTGCGGCGGCGTGAGGTGGAGGTGCTGCTCAGCGCTGGTGAAGAGGCGCTGGCCGAGAGCGCCGCCGTGTGTCTGTTGCAGAGGCAGACAGCGGCGGAGGACTGCCTGCTCGCAGGACGCATCCTTCTGCGCTCTGCGCTGCGGACGCTTGCGGGAGGCGTTGGAGACGCGCGCACGCCGGAGCTTCGCGCCCGGGTTGAAGAGGCCCTGAAGCTCCTGGCGCGTGCGGCCGAGAGCCCTGATGCCGAGGTATCCGCGCCTGCTCTGCTCGCTCGCGGAAGCGGACTTGTTGCGGCGGAGTGGCTGCCGCAACACCTCACGGCGGCCCAGGAAGTCCAACTCGATCTGGCGCGACGTTTTCCCGGCCGCGCAGAGCCGCTGCTGCTCTCATCTGATCTGCGTGCCCTCGGCGGTGACCGGCAGGGCTCGCTCCGGGATCTCCTGCAGGCACTGGAAAGAAATGTGCGCGACCTGCAGTTGTTCGCGCGTGCCGCGCGCGAACTCATGTCCGTGGGTGAGAACCGCCGCGCGGTCGCGATCCTCAGGCTCGGTCTGCGCGTGGATCCGCGGGCTGAAGATCTGCGCACCCTGCTCGCGGAGTTGCTTTTGGCCCAAGGGCGGCAATCACAAGGAGCCGGGGACCATGCACGCGCACTGCGCGCCGCTGAAGAAGCACTGCAACTCCTGCCGGATGTGGCAGAGGGTGAGGCTCTCCGCGGCGATGCGCTCATGAGTCTCGGGCGTTGGGAAACGGCTGAAGCATCCTTGAGGCGAGCGCTCGAACTCGGGCCGGAATTGAGTGACGCGCGGCGTGGAATGGCGCGCTTTCTGCAGGCGCGAGGTCTGGGCGCTCTCGCAGACCTCAAGTCCACGCTGGCGGTCACCCCGGAAGCCGAACGGTCAGAGCGTGAGCAGATCATCCGCGATCAAGTGCTTGCTGACTTCCGGCGTGCACTCGAACTCGGTGGCGACTGGATCGAACTGGCTCTGGCGCGTCGGCATGTGCTCGGGACGGAGCAGGCGGAGAAACTGGCCGCGGCGACCGCGATCCTCACCCGCGGCAAGGCCGAGCTGAAATCAGGCAACGCGGTCGCGGCCCGCGAACTTGCCCGGCAGGCAGTCCGCGTGCATGGTGCGCTCCCTGAAGCCTCACTTTTGTTGGCGCGCACCGAACGTGCATGCGGCGACGGCGCTGCGGCGCTCGCGGCTTTCGAAAACGTGCTGCGCTTCGATCCGGACCAGCTTGAGGCATTGTTCGAGGCTGCGCGCCTGCAGGCCGCCGCAGGCAATGCGAAGGAGGCCAAGCGCCGCGCACAGCACTTCCTCGCGCTCACTGGCGGGGACTTCGCGCCGGACTTCAAGCAGGAGCGGGAACTCCTGCAGCAGCTCGTGGACGGAGGGCACTGAGCCCATGCTCATCACGCTGCGTGTCCGGCATGGCGGACTCGATCGCGTGCTGCGCACCGAACGCGACACCATCACGATTGGTCGGGCTTCAAGTTGCGTGGTGGTCGTGAGCGACCCGGGTCTCTCGCGCACGCACTGCCAATTGGAACGCACAGGTGCCCGCCTCTTCGTGCGTGATCTCAACAGCCGCAATGGCACGTTCATCGAGGGCGATCGCATCGTCAAATCCGTGCTGCGGCCTGGCGAAGAGATCACTTGCGGGAATGCGTGCATCACCTTCGAGCGCATGGACCCGAGCCCGGAGGCAGATGATCCGGGCCTGAAGACGGTCGAATTGCTGCTGGAGAAGGCGCGGCCTGTGAGTGTCGGCGGGGGGCCTGAACCGACCAGGCTCCGGCGCATGTTGGAGATGCTGGGGCCGCTGCTCCGCGGCGAGAGATCCCGGGAGTCCTTGCACGCCATTCTCGACGCAGCCATCGCGCTGCTCGGCGCGGAGCGAGGATTCCTCATCCTCCAGAATGAAGATGGGCCTGTGGTTGAAATCGCGCGTGGAGCGGGCGAACTGGATCTGGCGCGCGAGGATGTGGTGTTTTCGCGCGGCATTCTCGCGCGCGTGCAGTCCGCCGGTGTGCCCCTGCTTGTGGAAGATGCCAGTCTCGATGAGGAACTCGGCGCGTTGCACTCGGTGCACGCATTGCAGCTCAGAGCCATCCTGTGTGTTCCGATCCAGCGCCCGGGGAGCTTCGCGGCTCTCTGGCTCGACAGTCGGCGCGCCCGTGGCGGCTTCGATCATCGCGATCTCGCCCTTGTGCCGCTGTTCACGGAGCTGGCGGGCATGGCCCTCGTGGCCGGCGAGAAGCTCGCCACGGCCGAGAACCGCGTGTTTGATCTTGAGGAGGATGTGGAGCGCACGCGCGCTGCGGCCGTGGAGCTCTCACAGCGCTTGGATCGCGCTCTCGGCGAAGAGCCGCTACGGCATGATTTCCGGCGCATTCCGGCAGGCGGGAGGGCCATGCGAACGGCCTTGCGTCTGGCGGATCGTGCGGCTGCATCAGATCTTGCCGTGGTCTTCGTCGGCCCGCCTGGTTCGGGCAAGGAGTTCCTCGCCCGCGCTGTGCATGCACACAGTTCGCGTGCCCGCGAGCCTTTTGTCAGCCTGCTTTGCGCGGCGCTCCCGGAGGGGTTGGTGGAATCGGAACTCTTCGGGCACGCCCGTGGCAGTTTCAGCGGCGCAGAGACAGCGACGCCGGGGCTGGTTGGCGCGGCAGAGAAGGGGACTCTGTTCCTCGATGGTTTGCAGGATCTGCCGTTGGCGGCACAAGCGGTGCTGCTGCGCTTGGTGGAATCCGGTGAGTACAGGCGGGTCGGTGAGACGAAGGCCCGCAGCGCGCATCTGCGCATGATGACGGCCACGCAGGTTTCGCTGGATGCGCTCGTGGCGGCAGGAAAATTGCGGGCCGACCTGCGCTTCCGTCTGGAGGGTCTCGCCATCAGCCTGCCTTCGCTGCAGGAACGACCCGAGGACTTGCAGGTCCTTGTTGATCAGATCCTCCCCGAGGTGGCACCCGACATGGTCCTCGGCACTGAGGCTCGACGCCTCTTCGCGGCGCATGAGTGGTCCGGGAACCTGGTTGAACTCCGCGCGGTGCTTTCAAGACTGGGAGCTTTGCGCACTCGCCAGCAGCCTGTGCGCTCCGAAGTCGAAGCGGCGCTTGGTGGCGCAACGCGTTCGCTGCGCTCGGCGGTGGAGGAACTTGAAGCACGCCTGGTGCAACGAGCTGTGGACGCGTCCGCCGGGAATCTCTCAGCGGCCGCGCGGGCACTCGGGCTCAGTCGCTTGGGACTCCGCAAGATGCTGCGCCGGATGGGCATCAAGACGACCCCGGAGCCTGGTAACTGAGTTGCCATGTGTCAAGGCTGGCCTTGCATTCCCGAGGCAGGGCCAAGCTCGGACAAGGTATTGAGAGTCATAGGGTTGTGCCGCTCCCTATTCTGAAGCCGATCCGGTAAGCTGTTTGCGAAGGAAGTGCTGGCGCCGCACCCCTCCGCGGCCGACTGCCTCCATCCAGTACCTTCGATCGGAACGCCCACATCATGCCCAAACTCGTCCTCTCGACTGGCGAGGAGGTCCGGGACTTCGTCCTCAAAGACGGGGACATCCTCGGTCGTACCGCTCAATGCGCGATCTTCCTCGATGGCAACGGCGTCTCGCGCAGCCATTGCAAGTTCAGCTTCGATGGTGGCGCGTGGTTTGTGGAAGATCTCGGATCCAGCAACGGCACGCAGGTCAACGGACGCAAGGTCTCCCGCTTCGAACTGGCTGATGGGGACGAGATCACCGCGGGTTCTGTGAAGCTCCGTTTCATGACGGGAGGCCCAGAGGCGCCGGCTATCGAGGAAGCAGGAGCATGGGGCGAGGACGACCTTTCCCTCGAAGAGAAGCACTTTCTCGTGCTTGGGTTCGAAGGGCGGCGTGGAGAAGTCCTGCAACTGCCAGTCGGCCGGCTGACGGTAGGCCGCAATGCGCGTCACGCTCTGATCATCAAGCGTGCGAGCGTGAGCGGTGACCACGCGGAAGTTGTGCGCGAGGGCTCGCGCGTTGTGGTGCGTGACCTCGGCAGCAGCAACGGGACTTTTGTGGATGGCGCGCGTGTCGTCGAGCAGGAACTCGCTCACGGTGCCGAGTTGCGTTTCGGAGACAGCCTTGTCATCTACGGCAAGGGCGACCCGCAGGACGTCGTGCTCCCGGTGGCAGAACCGGAACCGGCCGCTCTGGCTGCGGCCGCGGCGCCCCCTGGCGGCGGGGAGGATGCGTGGAACGGCGATGCGGCGTTCGAACTGAAAGCGGCTGCGCCGGCGGGCGAGAAGGTATGGACGCTCATCTCCGTTCTGGCGGTACTGGGTGTCGCGGGCGCCGGGGTCTGGTTCTTCATCTTCACGGAACATGCTGGCGGCGATGCAGGCGGACCTGTCGTCCGGCGCGGAGCCAACCTGCTCTCCGAGGCAGCTTGGAGCTTCGAATCAGGCATGGATGACGACCCACCGCTGTGGGAGCGAGTGAACCCGCTTGATCCGGCGGAAATCGAAAGCACATCTGCAGGGAAGACGCACCAATTGTCGGTCGCGAGAAGCGCTGCAGTCGGTACCAGTCTGGTCGGGTGTCGCGAACTCCTGCCGGTTACTGGCGGGACAGCGTGGCACATGGTGGCGCGCGTTGCTGGCGAGGGCCGCGTCGCACTCGGAGCGCGCTTCAGCGCCGAACCCAAGGCCGAGAAGCAGGCGCTCGCAGGTGCGTTCGCGGATGAGTGGATCGTTGCGGACGCCGGCTCGGGCCTGATCGAGGGCGATCTCGTTGTGCCCGAGGGTGCGGCGACAGCTCAGGTCGTCGTAGGCCTCATTGGAGCAGGTGAAGCACTCTTCGATGATGTGCAGGTCATCACGGGAGCTGAAGCCAAGGCGCCCCTCAAGGCCGACGAGTTCTCGGCGCGGCAGAGCAGCACGGGCGGCATCCGGATCACGCGCCTCGGTGCGCGCATCGTGGATGGCATGAGTCTTCGGCCCGCAGCGGCGCCCGCAACGACCGGGTCGGGTGTGGGGGTGACGCTCGAGGCGGCCGCAGCAGGGTTCACGGCGCGGTTCGCAGGAGATGCCGCTGCAGGGGCGCTGGAGTTCCGGATTCAGACGCCGCAGGGCGAAACCGCGCTCATCCTGCAAGACGGAGAGAAAGGACGCCGCGTAGCCGAGGCGGTGGCGTCCACACCTGCCACGGCGGTCGTCTTGGGTCAGGGCGGCAATCGCGTGCGGCTCAGGTTCCTTGACGCGGATGGCAATGCCCAGCGTCTTGTCTGCACTTGGCACCCGGGCGCGAATGCTCCGGGCCTCTTCACGGCTCGTGTGACGGCATCCGCGTTGCGCGTAGACGCTGAAGTGCGTTTCGATGCCGAGCGTGCTGCGGCCACGGCGCTCAGGAACGAGGCGCGCGAAGCGGCGCGTGCAGGTTTGAGCGGGCGCGCAGTGGAACGTGCGCTCACCATCCTCGAGCGCTTCCCTTTCGACGAGGACGTGGTGCGCGAGTGCACCCAGCTGGTCGCGGAGCATTCAGAAACCGGCCGCAAGGTCCTCGAAACGCTGACGGGTGAAGTCGATGACCTTCTCTTCTTCAGGAACTGGAAGAGTGCTCCGGCACTGCTCGCGCGCGTCGCGGCAGAGGTGAAGAAGCACGACGGTCACGCGGCAGGCGAATCCTTGAAGGCACTCGAGAAGCGTCTCGCGGACTCGGCGACAGCGGCAAGCTCCGCGGGCAGTGCTCTCGCGAGCGAGCGGCTCCTTGCGCGCGGCCGCGACTATGTGGAACTGGGGCGCGACACGCTGGCCCGGGCGTTTCTGGCGGCCGTGATGGAGCGCTTCCCCGGAACGGATTCTGCTGACGAGGCGACGCAGTTGCTGAAGCAACTCGATGGAAAGGGAGGCCGCTGATGGCACGCGGCATCGGATTCGATCTTGGTACGCGCACACTGCGCGCGCTGGTGGTGGAGCGGAAAGGCCCCGTGCTCGAGCTTCTGCGGGCGGTGGAAATCTCCGTTGCAGGAGATGACGAGGAAGCCGTGCTGGCTGCCACAGCAGATCTCGCCTGTGTGGGCAAGGCCTCGGGAGCGCGTTTCAGCGTCAGCGGAAAGGACGTGATCATCCGCTACACGCAGGTCCCGCCTGTTGCGCCCTGGCGCATGCGCCTGCTGCTTGATCTCGAAGTGAAAGAGATGGCACATCAGGCGGGCTCGCCTCTGGCCGCGGACTACAACATCGTCGGCGGGGGCAAGGGCGATCAGGAAATGGTGCTGGTTGCGGTGGCGCGCGAGCATTTTCTCGACGCGCGCTTCGCTGCCGTGCGGCGTGGCGCGGGCGAACCGAAGAGTGCCATGCCGGGCAGCGTGGCTCTCTTCAATGCCTGGATGACAGCCGGTGCACTTCACGAAGGTGAGGTCGTGATGCTCGCGGACATCGGCGAGCGCAACACGGAAGTCGTGTTGTTGAAAGACGGCGAGTTGCTCTTTGCTCGCAATCTGAGCGCCGGCGGCGGCATCTTCTCCGACGCAGTGGCAGGAGTGATGGGCGTCGGCCGCGAGGCGGCCACGGATCTGAAAGCCGAACTCGGCAATATCGACCCCAAGGCCCGCGGGAGCTATGCGAGTGGCAAGGCCGAAAAGGTCTCGAACGCCATGCTCGGACCCGCCGGTCAGCTCGCATCGATGCTGCAGTCGAGTCTCGCGTTTGCGCGCGCCCAGAGCGGCGATCCGCAATTGAAGCCGGCGCGACTCTGTATCAGCGGTGGCGGTGCGGCGCTGAAGGGTCTCGCGGCTTACCTTGAATCCGCACTCTCCATCCCTTGCAGCCGCTTTCAGCCGGCCAGCGGGCTCGATACCGCGAAGCTCCCCGAGGACGAACGTCAGGAATTCGAGCGCGATCCGGGCCGCTTCGTGATCGCTCTCGGTCTCGCTGCTGCTGAGGGCGCGAAGCAGGCTTTCACGGTGGATCTCGTGCCCGCCGCGGTGCAGAAGGCCCGCAAGTTCGGCGCGGATGGAGTTTGGCGCTGGGTGGCAGCCGTGATCCTCGTCGGCTTTCTCGGCTGGACGTGGTGGGATCACATGGGACGTGCAGCGGACATCACCTCGCAGGTGAGCTCCGCGCGCGTGAAAGCGCAGGCGGCACGTCGGCGTGATGAGGAGTACCGGAAGGAGCTGGCGGAGGTGGCGCGCCTCAATGCGCGGCAGAAGCTGCTCGTGGGCGAGACCGAGACGGCGTGCGCCTTTGCTCTCGGTGCACTGCTCGTGCAGCAGTCAGCGCCGGACGGTGTGTGGATCGAACAGGTGGATGCGCGACGTGGTCCTTTCGCGAAGGACCCGAACGACCCGAAGCTCGGCAAGGAGGTGAAGACTCTTCTCACCATCAGTGGCGAGGTCATGTCGGTGGATGTCCAGTTCGAGACCGCGTTGCAGCAGATGCTGGACGGCATCCGCGCGCGCCAGCCTGGTGCGCGCGTGCGCATCATCAAGCAGAGCGCGCCCTCCGGCGCGGGTGCGAAGAAACTCGGGTTCACGATCGAAGCGGACTTGTTCCCCGCCACGGCGGAAGCGGTGGCCGATGCCGCGGGAGGCAACTGAGCCATGGGCGAATTCCTTCAGGAACACAAACGCAGCATTGCCGTGGCCGCCCTGGGCATGTTCGTCTTTCTTGCGGCCCACATGTACATCACCGGGCACTACGGCGATGCGATCCTCACCGGGCAGCGCCAGCTCGCGCAGCACAAGGCCGATGCGGCCCGTTACAGCGTGGACGCCGCGACCCTCGACACAGTTCGGCGCTCGCGCGAGGCGCTCGCGGACAAGGTCACCGCTCTGGAGAAGCGCATGCAGCGCGTGGCGCCCAAAGGGCTGCTCCTCGACGCGTCCATCGCTGACGGAGACGTGCACTACAACCGCATGGTCGATGCCGTGCGCAGAAACGAGCTCGAGCGTTGTGCCCTTGCCAACATCGATGTGGATGCGCGCCTCGGCCTGCCGGACGCCTTCCCTGCCACGCGCCGGGAGGTGGACTGGTACCTCCGCGGCCTCGACGTGGTGCAGCAGATGCTCGAGAAGGTGCTCGCCATCAACAACGAAGTGCTTGAAGGCGGCATCGCACGCGTGGACCGCATCGACATCGCACCGGTTCCGAAGGGCAAGCTCGCCGCGGGTGCGACGCAGCGTGTCGCAGTGACCTTCGTGCTCGTGGGACATCCGAAGGCCGTCGGCGCTTTGCGCGAGGCCATCGCACGTCCCGCGGATGGACGGGCTCTCGTGCTCCTTTCGGGCACGGAACGGAGCCTGGATCTCCCGCCGCAGGCGGGGCCGCGCGCACCGCGCGGCATGGACCCGCTCGACCTCGGCCGCACTCAAGCGACGTTGGTGTTGGCTGCTCTCGATCTCGGAACCACTGCGCAAGGGGAGAAGTGAGCATGACCACCGGACGCACGTTCCTCGGACTCGCGCTCATCCTCATGCTTTTTTCCTTCTGGGCTGCCGGTGGAGACACACCCGTGCTCCGTCGTCCCGGCCGCGCTGCGGCCGCACCGGACGCAGAGCAGGCGACCGCACTCGAGGGCGCCTTCCTCGCTGCGGACGAGGTCGCATGGTCTGAAGCCCATCGCAACGTGTTCCAGGCGCCGCGCGAGACGGAGAATCTCCCTCCACTCGAGATGAGCACGCCGCCATTGCCCGCGCTGCTCCATCCCGGGCTGGCCATGCTGCCAGTGGTCGGCGGAAGTCTCGAAGACCGTGCGCGCTTCATGAACACGAAGGACAGCGCCGCAGCTCCTGTGCCTGCCAAGCGCGCAGGCAGTGGTGCGCCTGCCGGTACAGGTGCCGGCGCCGCGGCTGGCAGTGCGAGCGATGCTGCTGCGGAACTCGACACGGTCAGTGTGCCGGGGCCGTTGAGCTTCGCCGAACGTCTGCGCCTCAGCACGGAAGAACGCCTGAAACGCGAGCGCCTCGCGGCCGACGCGGGCAGAGCGCAGCAAGACCGCCGCGCGGCCATGGACATGCTGCAGTGGATCTCGGGGGAGCAGGTCTGGGGCAGCGTCGAGATGCTGGACCGCAAGCTGGATCGCTACGACACGAAACGCAAGATCGATGCGTTGCGTGGCAATGCAGCGCTCGGCGAAGACGACCGCAGACGCCAGTTGGACGCACTGCAGATCGTGTTCAAGGAGGACCGCGGTGTCGGCAAACCCGTCACGCGCCATGTGCTTTCCGGTTCTCAGGTTGCGCGCATCGATTTCGCCGCCACGCCGCTCAACAAGTACCACCTCCGGCGGCGTGAGCTGAAGGAGGACGATCTCGCCGCCCAAGAAGGACTCGCACGCGAGCTTTTTGATGCTGGCGAGTTCGAAGCTGCGGCAAAGCACGTGAGCGCAGTGCATACGCGAGGCTTGAAGAGCCTGCGCACTCTGACGCTGGAAGTCGACTGCGAACAGAAGCTCCTGCGCTATGAAGGCGAGCGTGCAGCCTTGCTGCGCGGGCTCACCCAATTCCCCGAGGATGCAGGTCTTCTCGCGAGAGATGGACAGCTTTCGCTCAGGCTGGGACTGCTTCCTGAAGCGCGCGCCGCGTTCAGGAAGGCGCTCGAGAAAGACGCCGCCTGTGCGCTCGCTCATCTCGGGCTTGCGCGTATCGCGCTGCGCGAGAGCGACGCCCGCGCGGCGCTGCTCGCGGCCCGCTCGGCTGAGACGGGCACAGGTCTTGCCAAGAGCGGCATGATCGACGCGCTTGTCATTCAGGGTGAAGCGCAGCTTCTTCTGGGGGAGGAAGGTGCCGCCCGTTCGAGTTTCGAGAAGGCACTCGATGTGGATGCACGCCAACCGGCGGCGCTGGCCGGCAGCGCTGTGCTGGCGCTGCTGGGTGGTGGCGTGGATGCCGCGAAGACGCTTGTCGATCGCGGTCGCGCAGCCAATCCGTACGACGGACGTCTCGCGCTCCTCGATGCGGTCATCCTCTTCAGGAAGGGCGCGTTCGCGGAGGCGCGCGTTCAATTCCAGACGGCCGCGGAACTCGATCCTCTGCTCGCGGCCAAGGCCCTTGCGGGACTTTCCGCTCTGGAGGAAAAGGCCGGCAACCTCACCGGCGCGCTCGGTCAGGCGGACGCGGCTCTGCTGGCTGATCCCGGCTCACTGGATGCGCGCTCTCAACGAGCTCGTGCGCTGTTCCTCCTGGGTGATTTCAACGCCGCGCGCGACGAATACCTCGCCGTGCTCGCGAAGAGGCCCGGCGATGCGGACCTCTTCGCGGCGCTCGGCGATTGCCACCTGCGTCTCGGGGGGTGGACGGAGGCGGCGCGTTTCTACGCGCGCGCCGCTGCGGCGGATGCGGCCTATCCAGACCTCGCCGGAAGGCAGTTGCTCGCAGCGGTGAAGCGTCGGCGCTTTGCCGAGGCGGACGACGCCGTGCGTCGACTCACCACCGAGGCCGGGCGAGTGCCCTTCATGCAGGCTGTGACCGCGGCGTATCACTATGCCCGTGCACAAACCGAAGAAGCACTCAGGCGTCTGCGCGTGCTCGGGGAGCAGAAGGTGGCCGAATTGTCACCGTGGGCCGCAGGTTCGCTGGTGGTCATCGAGGAGAATCTGAACAAGGAAGTGTGGACCGATGCCTTCGGCCGCAGTGGTGGGCAACTTCAACGCGCGTGGCAGAAGGACGTGGGCACGGGTTACGCCAAGGGCAGCGGAGTCAATGTGGCCATCGACGACGGCCGCGTGGTCCTGCGCGCGAAGGAACAGAAGGGTGTCACGGACCAACCGACCAGCATCTGGCAGGAACGCCTGACCAGACAGGTGTATTCCGTTGCCGTGGATCTCGAAGCGAAACCGGTGGCCGGTGTACTGGCCGGGCTGTACGTGATGGCGTTCAACAAGTCCTCGCGTGAGCCAGATCCGTTCCCGGGGCTCATGCGTCGTGATGGCGGTCACCATGCTCACGTGGGGCTGCAGGTGGCGGTGAGTCCTGAGGGTGATCTGGTGTGGCGCCGCGTGGTGCAAGGCAAGGCTTCGGAGTGGACTCCAACGGGCACGAAGTGGCCGGAGTCCGCACGCGGACAGATTGGCCTGCAACTGGTTGATGCGCAGAAGTCGGTCTGGCGGGTGCTGCTCGACAATCAGCCGGCCATGGCGGACATCGAAGTACCAGGCCTCGCGCGTCGACCAGGCAATCTCGAACTTGGAGTGTTCACCCAGGCGGGCGTGGATCGCCCTGTGGATGTGGGCGCGGACAACTTCACTCTCGTGACCTGGAAGAAGTGACATGCGAACACACCAAGGTTTCTCGCTGGTCGAACTGCTGGTGGTGATGTCCATCCTGGCGGTGCTCGGCGGTCTCGCCGTTCTCGGGCTGCCCCAGATGCTGCGGAGTGGCGACCGTTCGCTCATGGAAAACGTCATCATGCAGCTTGATGCGGCGCTGCAGAGCTACGCCACAGATGCAAAGAATGGCGACTACCCGCCTACAGTGCTGAATGCGGACGAATTCCCGGGTGTCGGGCCACGGGTGAATCTCGACAACTGCGGCAATGAATCCGTCATCCTCTGCCTGAACCGCAAGGGGAGAGACAGCCTCTTCGACATCGAGGGCTACAAGGGCATCAAACTCGAGAACATCGACGATGACCGTACGCAGGCCGTGCTCACGAGTTTCGGCCCGGAGGACAAGGCGCTGTATGAGGTGTTGGATATCTGGGGCACGCCGCTTGCGTACTTCCACCACCGGGATTACGGCAGCGTGGATGCGCAGGACCTCGGCCGTATCAGTGGTGTCGAGGATCTCGTGAAGGCGCTCCCGTGGCGCAACGCGAAGACCAAGGGCTACTACCAGCGCGACAAGTTCCAGCTCGTCAGTGCCGGGCCGGATCTCAAGTTCAACACCGAGGACGACATCACCAACTTCGATCACCAATGATTCCGCAACCTCGTCATCGCTCCGGGTTCAGTCTCGTCGAGTTGCTCGCCGTGATGGCGATTCTCTCTGTCCTCGCGGGGCTCAGTGTCGCGGCGCTCGCGAAGGCCGGGCGCGGCAATGTGCTGGAATTGGCACAGCGGCGCTGCAAGGCGGCCCTGGGCGCGGCGCGCGTGAATGCGCGTGAGCGCGGCTCGCCTGCGAGCCTCACGCTGCATCCTGGTGATCCGGCCGTGATGGTCTTGAAGCTTGCCCGGGACGCCGCCACATTGCACTTTGACGACGGTGGGCAACTGAAGACCGCGGCGGGTCGCGGCCATCAGGCCGAACTCGTGCAGGCGTCGCTGGCTGCTGGCGGTACGGTGCGCGACTGCGTGCGCCTCAAGTCCAAGTCGGCTGTGGTGTTCCCCGCCCTCGAACAGTTCGCTCCGCATGGCGGGTTTCGCATCGTGATGGATGTGGAAGCAGCGGCCGAGGGTGGCGTGGGGGTGCTTGCCCGCCATGGCACGGCGTTTCAGTTCACGCGCGAGGCGGATGGGTCGCTGACGTTGCAACTCGAGATTGAAGGGCGTCAGGAAGTGGTGAAGCTCGCGACGCCGAAGGATGCGGTGCCCTCGGGTCGCTGGACTCGTGTGGAAGCAGGGTTCGACGGGACCTCGGCCTGGATTGCCGTGCATCGGGTCGTGGAAGCGAGAAAGGATCTCGCCAGTGCCGACGATCCCGCAGGCATTCTCTGTCTCGCGCGCGACGGCGGGGAGCCGGAACTCGTGCGCACGACTCTTGGCGGCGGCGGCTTCGAGGGCGCTCTGGACGAAGTGCGCCTCGTCACGACGGAAGAGCAGGAATCGAGCACCATTGAGGGCTCGGTGATCTTCGATCTTCAAGTGCCGCTCACGATCACCTTTGATGCTGAAGGGCGCCTCGATCCGCGCTTCCACCAGGCCATGCTGCGTATCGGGCTGGTCACGGCCGAAGGCACGACCACATCGCTCACCCTCGATCCCGCGGGAGTCATCCGATGAAACGCACCTCGCCAAGGCGTGCTGAGCGCGGAGTGGCGCTGATTCTCGTTCTGACGGCGCTGCTCGGGCTGATGGTTCTGGCTGTACCGTTCCTCGAGATTGCCCGCCATGAAGAAAGCGCGAGTGTCGCGCCGCTGGCGCGAGCCGAGGCCCGCGCACGCGCTGAAGCGACGTTGCGCTACGGCGCCTATGTGCTTGAGGCAGGGCATGCTGCCGAGGAGGCAACGCGTGCTCAGGGAGCGAGTAGTCAGGGCGGGCGCGCCTTTGACACGCCCTCGACGGACACCGCTGACGAATCGGAAGTGCCTGTGGATCTTCTCGACGAGAAGGGTGCGCCCGCGGTGGACGCGAGCGGCGCGCTCCTTTTTCATCACAAGGATTCTCGCGGAGCCATTGTGGATCTGCGCGTGCGCGACGATCAAGCTTGGCCGAGCTTGTTCTCCGCCACGCCGTTCCTGCTGTCCGCGACTCTCGGGCGCACGGTGCTCGGGAAGGACATGACCGCCACGGACACCGAAATGCGCGTGGAGGACGGATCGTTTCTGCGCGAAGACGGCGGGTTCGTGAATCTGGATGGCGAAGTGATCGGCTACAGGAAGCGCGTGGGCAACCTGCTCACGGAACTTTCACGTGGTCTCGAAGGCGGTCGGCGCCCCGGCAATCACAGCTCGGACGAAGTCGTCATTGACGATCGCTGCCGCGAGATCGCCATGCTGCCCTTCAAGAGCCCGCGCGCTGCGGGTGCGTGGCGTGAGCCGATGAGCCCCGCCTATGTGAAGGAAATCGTGTTGTTCGGGCGCGATGCACTCACGGACAACGAAGCCGACAAGCTCTCGGACCAATTCTCTCTCGGCGGGCGACGCCCGCAGTCGGGTGCTTTCGGCGAGAAGGTGTCGGTCCTTGACGCCATCGATCCCACCACCGCGGGTTCGAACGGTTTTCCGTTGCGCGTCTCCAGCATCGCCGGCATGAACGCGGGCTCGCTCGTGCGCGTGAGCGATGGAGCGCAGACCGAGTACGGCTACGTGATCTCGGCGCGGCAGCAGGGTGGCGCCTCGGGGACCATCACGCTCGCGGAACCGACGAAGGGCAGCTACGAACTCGGCCGCGCGACAGTGCAGCCGCTCCTGCGTCATCCGGTGAACATCAATGCGGCACCGCACGCGGTGCTGCTCCGCCTCATGGAGGGCATCCAGCTCTCGTACTTCGGGCGGCCGCGTGGCAGTTCCGGTCGAGTCACCAGCGAGGCGGCGGAAATTGTGGCCAAGGCCATTGAATCCGCGCGGCCCGTCGCGGGGCTGAAGGAATTCCGCTCTCTCCTCGACGGGCTGGTGGAAAGCTGGCCCTTCATCTTCACCCCCATCATGGCGGAGGCGGTGTTCCGCAACGCGGTGGACGCGGGCGACCCCATCCTGTGGGCGTCCACGCAGCCTTTCTGTTTCGAGTCGTTCGATCACTACACCATGGATGTCTCCTCGGTGGTGAACGATGGCGGTGGGCGTGAACTCGCGCGCACGGAGATCCGCCAGCGTGTGCACGTGGCGCCCCGCGGGACGCTCTCGCATCTCATCGATTCGCAGCACGATTTCGAGGACACCGTGGTGCGCGCGCGCTCGGGGCGCTGGATCGTCACCTTCCCGTATCCCGTCGAACGCTGGATGTCCGCGACGGAGCAGCCCGTGAGCCGCATGCTCAGAATGCTCTGGAACTTCGGCGATGGCTTGCCCATGGCGCAGGCGAACCGCGAGCGGCCCGAGAAGGACGACGCGGACTTCTCTGAAGGTGTGTTCCCCTCTCTCGATCCCGAAGCGGGATTCGTGAAGCTCGCGCCAGGGCGCATGATGAGCTCCGGCTACAACAAGCATTTCGACGGGCCCGGTTTTCATATTGACGAACCCGGTGTGTCGCTCGCGCGCATTGACGCCGATGGCTGGCGTCTTGAGCGCGGCCCCTTCGAGATGGATCCGCGCGATCCCGTCGGCGGCTATGGCGGCGGAGCGCAGAGCACGCAGGTGGGTGGCGGTCAGCGTCCGCGCCAGACCGTGAGTTCTGGTGGCGGGCAATCGGTCTCCGTGCAAGTGCAGGTGGGTGGACGGCCGGGCGGCGGGCGCGGTGGCAGCACTCCGCAAGTTGGCAACGGCGCACTCATGGGGCGCAGCACGATCTATCCCGCACGCTTCGACCTCTGGTATCGCTTCGGTGGCAACAGTGGTGGGCGCCATGTGCTCTTCGATTACGTCGGTTCGGATCCGAACGATGCGCGCATTCAGCTCGTGCGCGAATCGGATGGCTCACTCGTCGGTCGCCTCTCTGATCGCACCATCGATGATCCTGCGGATCCCCTGACCGAGGAACTGGAAGTGCGTTGGCTGCCGCAAGACGCCGGCTTCTGGCGCGGTCGCACCTGGTACCACCTTGGCCTCGCGTACCGCGGTGCGCGCCCTGATGACCTGATGTTGTTTGCGGATGGCTACCGCCGCGGCACACCGAAGTACAAGACGCATCTCGTCGCCGGATTCGATGCCGATGACACCAACTTCACCGTGGAGAAGGCCGACGGCTGGCCTGCGCGCGGTGTCGCCATGGTGGGCAGCGAAGTGATCGCCTTCGAACGCACCGGTGAGGATTTCACCGTGGTGCAACTCGCTGGCCAACCTTGGGGCCGCGCGCAGCGTGGCTCGAAAGCTCTTGAGCATGCGAGCGGCGAGCCCGTCCAACTCTTCGGCTACAGCACCATGCCCATGACCGCGGATCGCGGGAATGGAGTCGCCATCCCGCGCGGTGGTGGAAACCTGCGCGGGAATCTGGGGCCCATGCGTGTCGCCACTTTCCAGCCCAACGCCACGGTGAATCTCACCATCCAGGGACCGGGCGGCGTTCCCATTCCGATTCCGCTGCAGGTGCATGACCCTGCTGCGCAGGGCGGCGGCATGCTGACACTCATGGCGGAATCCGGCGGTGGCGCGGATTTCTCCTGTTTCCCCGAAGCGGGCGGCTACGTGCTCATCGTCTCGCAGGATGTCCCGGTGACCGGCGCTCCGGCAGGCGGGCTCGAGGTGGCGCGCTACTCCGCACGCGTGGGCAATCAGCTCGTCGGACTCACGGATGCTGGCAATTCCGTGAACCCGAATCTTGCGGGCTTGCCGCTCCAGGGCGGCAATGGCATTCCCGGATTCGGTGTGACGCGACGCATTCATCCGGTGGCCCTCGCCGGAACCGGCCCCGTGCAGGCCATGAGCACACTTTCCTGCGTGTTCCCGATCAGCATCGCGCTCACGGATGTGTCCGGCTATGCCCAGCCCAAGATCGTGGCGGGTGGTGGCGGCGGCACAGGCGTGAGCTCCGCGTGGCATACGGACCCCGAATTCGTGCAGCTCGCGCAGGTGAACTTCACGAACCTTGATGCGCACGAAGTGGAGTGGATCCGCTACCACCATGTAGATCCGCAAGGCCACCTCATCATGGATGAAGCGCGCTACCTCTACGGTGCCGGGCTCATCCTGCGCGGCGCGCACCTTTCACCCGCAGGGGGCATCTTTGGTTCGCACAACAACCTCCAACTGGCCATGCCGTTCCGCCTGCAGGGTCAGACGGCAACCATGTCCACCGGTCAGCACGCAGACGGATCAGAGGTGGTTCCGTGCTTCAGAAGTCCGAGCCACGGTTCGCGCAACGTGATTGTCAATCAGAATTGGACGCCGACGAATCCAGAGGCGCCGGTGGCCGGCAATGATCTGTCCGTGGCTGGTTGGGGCGACTCCGTCACGATCGAGGACATGAATGGCCGCGACCGCATGCTCGCGAAGGTGGCGTGGTCCGGCGTTGATCAGTTGTACACATGGAACTTCGGGCCCGCGGGCAATCAGGTGAGCATGCAGTCCCGCCGGAACTATCCGGTGCATGGCTGGATGGCGCTCTCGGAGAGCACCGGTCGCGTGTTCCGTCAGCGCGGCGCGCCGGGCAGCGGCGAAGTCCAGACGCGGACGCAGTACTGTCGCCTGCTCAAGTTCCCGAGCGGCGAGTTGCCGGATTTCGGAGCCAACGCGCGGGCCTTTGCCGGTGGCGACATGGACGGAGGGACAGGCGCGCCGGATGGCTACGTGGATGAACTTCGCGTGACCTCCTTCTCCGCGCAGCGCTACGTCCTCTGGAATCACTCGCGCATGGATTTCATCCCGGCCGCGGCGGGCAGTCCAGCCGCGCCGGCTGCGCAGAGTGGTGCAACCGGCATCGACGCCGTGACGGACGAGATTCCGCTCGCGAATGTGCGTTGGGTGATCTGCAATCCGGACAACGTCGGGCCGCAGCCGCAGTTCTACATTCTCCCGGACGGGCGGAAGATTCACTTCGACGAACAACTGCAGGGACTGCCACGGAACGATGCGGGCCTCGTACAGATCGGCGAGGAAATCATCGCGTTCCGCCGCGTGGGACAGGGCGCTGACGGCGAGCCGGCGCTGCTCGACTGCCAGCGCGGTTTCATGCAGACGATGCCGGCCGCCCATGGTTGGGGTGAGGAGGTCGTCTACCTCGACTTCATCAACGTGGGGCAACTCTCCGGAGCGGTGGATGCGGCCGCGGCTGAACTCCCGGTCAGCTCCGCGCGCGGCTTCTACTCTGATGGAGGCACGGTGCTCATCGAAGACGAGATGGTGCACTACTCGCAACTGGGGCCGAACGGGCTCACCATGCCCTGGGCACTCAATGCTGCGAACGAGCCTGAAGCGGGTTTGTTGCGGGGCCGCTTTGGTACGCAGCCTGCGGGACATGCGCAGGGAGCGCTCGTGCTCGAGATGCCATTCCGCCACTGGGACCGCTACGCTGCACGGCAGGATTCTGGTGAACAGACTTATTACGGATTCTCACTGGATCTGCCGGGCGCATTCTTCAGGGACATCGTGTTCGACGAGCGGAAGACCGTGGAGCACGTTGATCTTCAGGTGCTCGCGCGGACCGATCCAGCCATCCCGTGGACGGCCGATCCAGCGGCAACACCAGGTCTGTTCCTCTTCGATGAAGGCACGCTCGAGAACCCGGGCGTGATCCGAAGGAGTGGCCGCGGTCTCGATGTCCGCGTGCTGTTCCGCTACCTGCCTGGGGCCTTCAACAGCACGCTCAGCGTCCACGACTGGAAGTCCTCCGTGGAGTTGCACAGCCTGCGTGTCAACTACATGGATGAAACCCGCGTCGCGAGTCGCGAGGAACTCCGATGAAGCAAGGGCGGGAGCGTGGTTTTACGGTGCTCGAACTGCTGGTGGCCATGGGCCTCCTTGCAGCACTCGGCGCATTCGTGATGCAGCTCGTCGCCAACTCCTTCGAGATGTATCGCCGTGGTGATGCGCGCGGGGATCTGTACACCAACGCGCAGCACATCATCGAGCGGATCGAAGAAGATCTTGTGGCCGTTCACCCCGGCCCCGATGGGCGCTTGCTGCTGGAGGCCGATGCGTTCACAGGCTCGGGCGGCGGGTTTCTGCTGCGCCTTGTGCGCTCGGTGCCGCATGGTGAAGCTGAGCACGGCGTGCTCCGGAAATCCGGCACGAGTACGAGCCTCTCGGGACGCTACAGCGGTGCCGACCCTGGCCCCGGTGCGCGTGGCGAGATTCCGCCAGCCAGCGGGCTCATGGAAGTGGCATGGGCGTTGTTGCCGGATGTGGGCGACGACGGCACCGGATTCATGACACTCTGGCGAGGAGTCAGTGCACCCGCCTTTGCGGAGGGCGGGTTCTTCGACGCCGCCGCGGAGGGCGCTCGCGACGCGACCTGGGTGCGCGCGCGCATGCAACCTGTCGCCACCGACATTCTCGGATGCTGGATGTTGTGCCTCTCCCAGGCGAGCATGGATTGGGATGAAGAACTGGTGCTCGAAGGCAAGGCTGATGCCACTCGCGCCCTGCCCAACTGGGATTCCACGCGCGGTCTCATGGCTGCGAGGGTCTTCCCGCTGGCCCGTGCCGGATCCCTAGCGGTGCCGGAAGACGACATCTATCCCCGCGCGGTACGCATCATTCTCCAGGTCGCGCGCCGAGACCGCCCGGAGGCCTGGCTGCGGACCAGACTCGGCGAGACGGACGAAGTGGCCGGGTTCACGACCACACGTCAGCTGCCATCGGAGACCGATGCCGACCAGTGCGTGAAGATCGGCGGCGAGTGGGTGCGACTCGGTGCGCGCGGGTCTTCCGATGCCAGTGTGCGCCGCGGCGGACGACGCTCGCGCGCTGCGTTGGCCGGGCCTGGCACACCGGTCTATGCAGGCCGGATCTTCCGCTCGACGCTCGCGATTCCGGCGCGCAGATCCTTCTGGGTCGAGGATGAGAACCGATGAGCAGGCAACGAGGCTTCTCGCTCATCGAGGTCCTGCTTGCCATGGGCATCCTCGTGGTGGGGATGACGGGCATTCTCGCCCTCTTCAACACCGCACTGCAACTCCAGCGCCGTGCGGCTGAGCGTGTCGATGCTTCGTTGCACATTCCAACCGTGCTCTCCGCAGTGGAGGCGGATCTTGCGGCGCGTCTGGCAGACACGCGGAACAACCGCGGCAGTCTCGACGGCGCTGTCTTCGATGTGCCCGGAGATGCCCGTTGGCGCTACCGCGTGCACACGACGCCCATTCCCCGCGACCCCATCGGGCGAGGCCTGCTCTGCCGTATCGAATTGCTTCCTGTTCGCGGCGACGATGAACGCAGTTTTGATCTTGGATATCTGCCCGTGATCCCGCGGGCGGACAATGACGCGCTGATGCGCGCCGGAGGACGTTGACATGCGCCAGTGGCTGCTCACGTGTTGTGCTTTTCTGTTTGTGCTTTCGGGATTCCTGCATGCTGACGAAATCACGCTCACCGACGGGCGCTACTTGCAGGTGAAGTGCATGGAGGCGAATGAACGCGGCGTGAAAGTGCATCTCCTCGAGACCGGAGGTGAGTTCTGGATTCCGTGGGATCTGATCCGTGCCGAGGACAGGAAGGCTCTGCGTGTGCGCTTTCAGTTGGAGAGCGACGACTCGGGGCTGGTGCCTCCCGAGCAGGGGCTGCGGCTCGTCACGCTGGATGGCGGCGAACATCTCGGGGTGCCTGTGGCTGACTTCGATGTGCAGAATCCGCCGGACGAGATCACGCTGTGGATCGGCGGCAAGGAGATGGCCTTCAAGAAGAGCACGGTGCGCTTTCTCGAGGTTTCCGAGGTCCCGGCCCTCGCAGCGTTCACCCCGGAGCAGCTCTATCAGCGTCGCGTCAAGGACGGCGGGCCGACGGCAGACGACCTGCAAGGGAATTGGGATCTCGCGCGTTTTGCGGTGGCCGTCGAGGAACCTGATGCGGCAATCCGCCATCTGCTCGCAGTGAGGCAGGTGGATGGCGAATTCCAGGCGGAACAGGTCACGAAGCTCCTCGCGCGTATGGAGGAGTTGGCGAAGGATTCGCGGGTGCGCAATGCCATCCGCGCTGCCAAACAGGAGGCGTACTACAACCGTTACCCTGCGAGCCTCGCCATGCTCGATGACATTCTCGGCACTGCGGGGCTTGCGCCCATGCTCAAGGCGCAAGCAGAAATGACAAGGGAATTCGTGATCAAGCGGCGTTGGGAGCACTACCGCCAGGTCGTGCGGCGCGAGTACTTCGAGTTCATGAACGCGCGCATCGGCAAGATGAGCCGTGATGAGGAACTGACGCTGCGCGATGCGCAGCGGGACCTGCGCAGCAATCTTCACAACCTCATCATCGGAGACATCGCTGCGAAGCACGGTCTCGACGCCAAGAACGAAGTGCAGAAGATGTTCGAGGAGCGCGTGGTGCATGCGCCCTATGCAGCCAGCTATGTGAGCGGCTCGTTCATCGTCCTCGGGCGTGCGCCCGGGGCACAAGAGCGCGAGCAGGCGTTGCAACAAGCTCTCGCGCGCAGTCTCGCGCAGCAGCAGCGCTCGAGCGGCGGAGGTCAGCAGCCCACCATGCCCAAGTTCCCGAAGCCGGCAACGGCGGATGAGTGGTGGATGAAACTCTCCGATTCCGGCGCGCGTGGCGACTGGATGAAGGCCTACTACGCCGAGAACGGACGGCAGTTGAAGGTCGCAGGCGAGAGGAAGCTCGACTGCGATCGTTGCGGAGCCACGGGCACCATCAAGTTCGGCGGTGCGCAGGGCGAGGTCATTCCGGTGACTTGCCCGCGTTGTCATGGGCACAAGACGGACAAGGGCGTGCTCTACAAGTGAACCGTTCGTGCCTTCGGCGCGTGCTGCGTGCAGGCTGGCTCGCGCCCGTCCTGCTCGCCGGGTGTGTTGCTCACACGCAGACGCAGGATGGGGAGGCGTTGGTTCCATTGTCCGAGGCGTCCGTCCAGCCCGGACAACTGCAGCCTTTGCTCGCAACCCTCGACGGTGGCAGCATTCCTGTGGAGGCAGGCTGGCGTTGGCTTCTGGCGCACGAGCCGGCTGCTGCGGAATCGGCGTATCGCGGCGCGCTGCTGGAGGAACTTGCGCGGCGTGAGCAGGCGGCTCTCTCCATCGTGCTGAGCGCTGCCGATCGCGCGCGCGTCAGCAAACGTGTCCGGCAGCGTCTGCGCGAGGAAGCAGAACTCGAGCGCGGAGCGGGTGCGGACGTGGAGCGTTGGTGCCGCGAGCGCCAGCAGCGCTCCTTCGCGGTACTTGTCGGCATTCTCGAACGAGATGGCGAGGTCGAGCTGATCTTGCAGCGGGCCATTTGCACGCGCACGCTGCTCTCGGTTCAAGTGGATGTGTCGCTCATCATTGCGGCCAATGCGGCCAAGGCGGAGGAACTCCTTGCCAAGCTGTGCGCGGGAGCAGAGTTCGCGGCCCTCGCACGTGAAGCATCCGAGCATGAAAGCCGCGCGCAGGGCGGGCGGCTGCCTCGGCTCCCTTGGGAACTGCTCAGTCCGGGAGCGCGTTCTGGTGTCGCCGGTCTTGCCGCCGGACAGTTCACCGCCGTCCTTCCGACGCGCGATGGGCGCTTCCAGATTCTCTTCCTCCATGCACGGACACCCGCAGCCTGCAAGAACCGGGAGGATGCGCTGGCTCAGGCTCTTGCTGCGGAACCCGGCGCGGCGCTGGATGGCGCGGCCTGGCGGCGGGGGCTGATGTTTCTCGAGGAGCTTTACAAGCTCCGCCGTACGGCTAACCTCGCGCCACTGCCATGAGCGCCGAGGAAGTCGCAGTTACTCCTGAGTCACTCGTCCCCGCTCTCGAAGCCATTCTCTTTTCCGCCCCTGAACCTCTTGCCGCGCGCGCCATTGCCGCAGCCTTTCAGGGAAAAATTCCGGCCCCTGTGCTGACGGCAGCTCTTCAGGCCCTGCAGCAGCAGTGCGAAGTGCCGGGTCGGGGCATCCAACTGGTGGAAGTGGCGGGCGGCTGGCAGTTCCGGACCCGGGAGGAGTATTTTCCATGGGTTCAGGGGATCGCGCGCGTGGAGCGCGAGGAAAAGATCTCGCCTGCAGCCATCGAGACCCTTGCAGTGGTTGCCTACAAACAGCCGGCAACGCGCGCCGAAGTGGACGCCATCCGGGGCGCCGCCAGCGCGAATCACCTGCGTTCGCTGATGGACCGCGGCCTTGTCCGCGTGACCGGCCGTGCGGATGTCCCGGGAGCGCCGTTCCAATACGGCACCACGCGCCAGTTTCTGAAGCACTTCGGCCTCGAGTCAGTGAAAGACCTGCCGGACCCGAAGGACCTGCAGCGACTCCTGATGGAGCAGGGGCGGGGTCCCGCGCCAGAACAGGCGTAAGTCCCTTTGCGGGGCTACCATTCCTTGGCTCCCGCAAGGCCGGAGCCTAAGATCGCCCTCTATCACGCTCGCGGCAGACTGTCCGCGCGGAGAACTCAATGTTCGAGATCATGAACCGCTATCGCGTCCTCATCCTGTCCGTGCTCTTCGTGGGCTTGTTCGGGTGGGGCGCTTGGGGAGCCATCGACGCGCTGCTTTCTGGCGGCTCGCAAGAGGACGAGCAACTCGCGAGCTACACCCTTCCCGGCGAGACAACGCCGCGCGTGATCATGGCCTCGGACTGGGCGGCGGTGCGCGATCAGGTGGGTGGTGACGAGCGTTTGAACATCTTCACCATGATGTTGCAGGTGGGGGACAAGACCCTCGACCAGTTCATCTACGACTACATCGTGCTCCGGGCGGCTGCGGAGAAGGCCGGCATCCAGGCCACCGAAGGTGAAGCCCGCAAGTTCCTCTCGATGTTCTATCGCGTCGACGAGAAGGCGCGCTTCCCGGACGCGACCCTCGATTTCTATCGCGGCCTCGTTGCAGCGCAGCGCTTCCGTTTCCTCTATCTCGCGGATCCCGGCGGGACGCCCTTCGAGAAGCTGTGGACCACCTACAAGTCCGACTACGAAGTGCTGCATGGCCGGGCCGTCGTGTTCGAGTCCATCAAGGCGGAGAACATTGCCTTCGATCCCGACACAGTGGACAAGGACAAGAAAGCCCTGGTGGATTTCTGGGAAGAGAATCAGTGGATGAAGGGCGCGAACAAGTTGCCCGCAGAAGCAGACCTCGAAGTGGTCTACGTGCGCTACGCGGACAAGAGTCTCGCGGCATTCGATGCAGAGGCATTGAAGTTTGCTGACGCGCTGAAGGAATTCGCGGTCACGGACGAAGAAGTCGCGAAGCGTTTCGAACTGCACAAGGCGTCGTGGGCGAAGCTCCTTTCCGATGAAGCAGCAGCGACGGCGCGTCTGCAGGAGGATGAAGACAAGAAGGCCAAGGCGGAGAACCGCGAGCCGAAGGACCTCACTCCCGGTGACCAGCCGTCGGACCTCGAACGTCTGCGCGGACGCATCAAGCAGGAAATCGCGTTCGGGCGTCTGCTCGCCAAGGTTTCAGATGAGACCAAGGCGGGTGCCGCACTCGCGGACGTGGCGAAGAAATACGGTCTCAACTTCTCCGAGCAGAAGGCTCTCAACGCAGACAAGTTCCAGACGCAACCCGAATTCGGAACCCCGCGCGCCAAGCAACTCGTCTTCGGCAACGGCGCCGAATGGCTCGCCAGTGGCAAGCTGAAGGCGGGCGACATCGTGCCCTACGAATCCACCAATGCACAGCAGTTCGTGGCTGGTTGCTTTGATGAGCCAGGCTCCTTCCAGGCGCTCTATCGCCTCATGGCCCACAGGAAGGAGCGCGAACCCGAGCTGAAGGACATCCGCGAGAAGGTCATCACGGAGATCAAGAAGCGCCGCATCACCGAGGATCTCTCGGCGCGCGGCAAGGAGTTCAAGGAAGCCGTCGGCAAGGCCGTGGACGAACTGCCTGTCATGAAGGCATTGAAGGAGAAGCTCGAAGGAGAGCGTGGCGTTGCCCTCGCGAAGGCGCTCGAAGACGACAAGCTTTCGCGCGACAACGCCGAGCACAAGGACAAGATCGCGCTCATTGAAGCCCGGCTCGATCGCGAGCGCGATGACAAGCTCGTCCTCGAGCGCGCACTGCACGAAGGCGAGGCCTTGGTGTCCGTGGCCCAACAGAAGAATCTCGCGGTGGAGTCCATCCCGCCGTGCTTCCGCCAGATGGCGTCACCGGCGCAGTGGCGTGAGGGCCTTTCGACAGAGGAGCGGAAGAACCGCCTGTTCCGCACGGCCACTGTGGTGCACAAGCTCGCAAGCGCCGAGATCGGGCGCGTGAGTGAGCCCGCCTACGAAGCTGCCGGTGGCATTGGCGCGGTGGTCATGCTGGACAAGCGCGAGGCCCCGCCCGAGACCGAGTTGCTCCAGCGTCCGGACCGCACCACGAGCGTGTCGAATCGCCTGAAAGAGCGCCCGGCCCAGGACGAATGGTCCTACCGCAATTTCAAGCTCGCCTCTTGGTTCTCGCTCAATGCACCGCAGTTCGAGCAGAACCAGAAGGACAACGAGGAGCTCCGTATGCGGCGCTCGGTCGAGGATGCGGCCCGCCGCGAGACGGACAACCGCCGCAAGGTCGAGTCAGCCTTCAAGGCCCGTCAGTTGGCTCTGGAGAAGGGCGAACCCGCCCCCAACAAGTGACGGACTCCGGGGGAGGCACCGGGTCAAAGCCCGGTGGCTTCCCCGGTCGACAGCGCAAGATCCTCCGCAGCCCGAGCAGTGAGCCTTTCCACGCACCGTGCGTCTCAAGCGCCATGTGCGTGTAGCTGCTGCAGGATGGGTGGTAACGGCAGGCCGGTGGCAGTGCCGGCGCGATGAAGCGCTGCCAGATGCGCACCAGGGCCATGCAGATCCACTTCATGAGCGCGCGCTGATGCGCTTGGCCAGCGTGCGCATCAACTCGCGCACGACCGCCAGTCCGGGAAACGCGTCCGGGTCCTCGGGCACAAAAACGTAGTCGCGTCCGTGCGGGAAGGCTTCACGTTCATGACGCCACGCTTCGCGCAGGAGACGCTTGATGCGGTTCCTCAGTGGCGCGCTGCCCCGGAACTTCGTCACGGTGAAACCCACGCGGTGACGCGGGCTCGCGGTCACGAGCCATTCGAGCCGCAGGCCACCCGCACGTACGCGCGAGCGAGCCGCGCGCACGGCGAGAAACTCCTGACGCCGCTGTATGCGATCTTCCCGCGGGAAGGAGCCGGTCTTCCGCATCAGGGCACGTTCGCGCTGCGACGCAAGCGACCCTTCGCCGCAAACTCAGCCTCAAGACGCGAGGCTGCGGCGAGGTCCTGATCGAAGGCATCGCCGCGCTGGGCGCGGGCCTGTTTGTAGCGCTGCAGATTGGCGAGTCCGAGTTCCCACTGTTCGAGACGCCCCTGGCACTGCGCCGTCTTCAGCAGGAGGTCGATGCGGTTCTCATCGGTCGCGAAGGCCGCGTTCAAGTCGTCCACAGCGAGGGAGAAACAGCGCTTGGCATCGCGTGCGGCTTCAGCGGAGGGAACCACTCCCGCGTGCTTGAGGATCTCCTCGCCGCGATCGAAGGCCATGTTTCCGAGGCGCACGAGCACCGCGATTCGTTTCGATTCCACGCTCCGGATCTTGCCCCGAATGACCTCGCGTTGCGCCTTCCTGAGTTTCGCGTCATCGACGGCACTGGTGGCGTCGAACTGAGCCTTCCATTGAGTGAGCGAGGCTGCTGAGAGTCCGAGCCAGTCACGGAAGCCCGCCTCCGCGGCAGCCACGTCGCCCGTGCGCTGTTGCAGTTCCGCCGTCTGCAGGATGACTTCCGGTGAAGGGTGCTCCATCTGGCGCAGGCGGGCGAAGAGCTCGCTGGCACCGGACAGCAGCTTGCGGGACTCGGATTCAGCGCGTTCCGCGCGCTGGAGCATTTCCACGGTTGTGGGCTCATGGCGGCCTCGGCGGGCCGCCTCTTCGCGGAGTGCGCGGCCCTCGAGTGTTCCGAGGTCGGCGAGCGCCCGGCGATTCAGTGCAACATACAGTGCGGCCTTCCACTGGGCCTTCGGCAGTGGCGTGGCGGAAAGCGTGTCTTTCTCGAGAGTTCCGTCCCACAGGCGCGAGGCGCCCTCCAGACTCCGCGTCAGAAGTTGCCTGGCCTCGCGGCCATTGCCCCGGTCGAGAGCCGCACTTCCGATCCAATGATCGGCACTGGCGAGGCCGAGCTCCGCCATCCATTCGCCTGGCTGTTTTTCGAGCTGTCTTTGCCACTGCTCGCGGGCGCGCGCCCAGTCGCCGGCATCGAAATACTCCTTGGCGTTGCGCGCGTAATCTTCGGCTTCGAATTGCGGGCCTTCCACACGCTTCGTCTCCGGGTCTGAGCTGATGAGAGCACAGGCGCCAGTGAAGAGCACGCACGCGGACAGAGCCAACCAGCGGGTGATGTTCATCGCTTTCACTCCGGCGAGGGAAACGGATCCTAACCGCGCGTGGATCAGGCGTCCTTCTGGCGCACTTCGCTTGCGAGCAGGCGTTGCAGGCGGTCCGGCTCGCTGCGGAGCTTCAATTGCCGACGGTCCGCGAGCTGGACTTGGCCAGGCTTCGCACCGCTGAACTTGCGAACATGTTTCACGAGGGTCCATGACACGGCGGGCCTTGCCCCGTCTCCGCAGCGCGAGAAGTGGGCGGCGAGGGCCGCAGCGTCGAGCAGGGTCTGCTCCGGAGCCTCGCGCTCGCAGCGGATCACCACATGTGATCCCGGGTGGTCCGCCACGTGCATCCAGACGTTGTTGCCGCTGGCCACGTCGAAGGTCAGGGTGTCGTTGTCCGCAGCCGTGCGTCCGACGAGGATTGTGAGGCCATCGCGGCTCAGGAAGGTGCGATATGGCAGGCGCGGCGCAGGCGCTGAACGCTGGCGCGGGGAGGCGCTGGTCGCTTCAGGCGCACAATGCAAATGTTGCGCGCGCTGCAGCAGCGTCGCCATATCCAGTGCATCGCTGCCTGCATCCACCACGAGGGCGCGCACGGCCGCCAGTTTCTCGTCGAGCAACCCGAGGTCCGCACTCGCGCGCGCCCAGGTGGCTTCCTTCTGCTCGGCTTCACGAAAGAGCTTCTGCAAGGTCCCCTTCGGTCCCACACGCGGGGCGAAGTCGAAGTGCACAGCGGCCGCTTCCGGGTGCATCGGATCCACGAGGTCGGCGGAAGTCGCATCCGGTGCGATGGAGCTGAGGAGTTGCTGCAGCAGCAGGGCCTTGGCGCGCACATCCGTTGCGGTGCTCGCGGCACGCTCCGTGCGTTGCAGGCGCTCGCGGTACTGCTCGTCCTTCGCGAGTTTGCGCGTGGCGAGTTGGAGAATGGTGGTGCGGAGCGAGACCCCGCCTTGTTGCTCAACGGCCGCTTTTGCATGGGCTTCGATGGCCGGCGAGAGTGGACGAGGGAGCGGCGTGGGGAGGAATTGAAAGGGCGCTTCTTCCGCTGCGGAGGGAGCGCGCAGTTCCGGCAGGGTCCACGCTTCACCGAGTCGTGCCCGCGGCGCGTGATCCACGGCACCCGCGTGCCGCGCACGGATGATCCCGCTGGCATCAAGCACGAGGAGCCGCGGCGTGCGTCCGAAGAGTTCGAGCACGAGCTTCCTCGTGGCTGGAATGCCGTCCTCGGCAGCGGTGAGACAGAATTCCAGGATGCGCTGGCGCGGAAGCGTGCCGATGCTTGTGACCCGCACACCGATGAGCCACTCGCGGAGTTGCGTGAGCCACTCCGGGGGCTTCTCCGGGTTCGTGCCTGGCGCGGTACCGAGAACAAAGCGCGGGAAAACCGCATCGAGGGCGAGGATCGCATCGCGCACGCCGGCGTTCGGCACGTGGAACTCGAGCGCGAGGACTGTTGGCGAACGGGCGTGCAACCTCTGCAGGCGTCCACCGCGGAGCGCCGCGTCCAGCTCTTCGGCGAGCAGGAGGAGTTCGGCGGCGCTCAACACGGCGGTCGCGCTCCGGGGATCAGAGTTCCTCGGAAGCGTCGTAGATCCAGCTCTGGATCGCCGGCTGCCAGGTCTGCACCTCGCCTTCGGCAAAGAACAGGCCGATTTCGCGGGTGGCAGATTCCACCGAATCCGATCCGTGGATGAGGTTGTAGGAGCGGCTGGCGCCGAAGTCCCCGCGGATGGTGCCGGGCTCGGCATTGGGCCCGAAAGTGGCGCCCATGAGCTTCCTGCAGATGGCAATGGCATCCACACCGCGCACCGCAAAAACAAGGACCGGAGAACTGGTCATGAAGCGCACGAGGCCCGGATAGAACTTGCGCTCCTTGTGGGCTTCGTAGTGGCGCTCGGCGAGCGCGCGCGGAATGGTCATGAGCTTCATGCCCACGAGTTGGAGGCCCTTGTCCTCGAAGCGGGTGAGAATGCGTCCTGCAAGCCCGCGCTGTACGCCGTCGGGCTTCACGATGAGAAGTGTTGTTTCGATGGCCATGGTGAGTCCGCGACCCTTTGATTGGCGGACGAGCCAATGTAACGCGCCGCGCGTCGCCGGGCACGGACAGCATGCATTGATAGATTGCCTCCGGAAAAGCATCGATGCCCGTACCGCGTGGATGGTCCAAGAGCTATGCCCTCACCGGGGTCGGCTTCAGTTTTGCCGCCATCGTCGGGCTTGCGACGTGGGGTGGGCACGCGCTCGATCAGTCCTTCGGGAGCGGGCCGTGGTGCACGGTGGTGGCGGCTCTCCTTGGAGTCGGGCTCGCCATGTACGACCTGCTTGCGGTTCTGGCACGCCTGGAAAGGGACGATTCTCGCGGATGAATCCGCTCTTGCGACACGGCCTCGTGAGCCTCGGGCTCGCGCTCATCCTCGGCTACGCCACCGGGATGGCCGCTGAAGCCCTCGGCTATTCCGGCTCTGCGGCATCGTGCCGCACGGCGTTTTGGGTGACGGCAGCCGCGGATTTCGTGGCCTTCCTCATCGTGCGCCGCGGGCTCGGGAAAGCGCTGCCGCGCTTTCTGGCCTTGTGGGGCATCGCGCTCCTTACTAAGTTCGCGTGCCTTGCAGCGGCTTCGGCAGCGTTGCTCGCAGCAGGGCAGGTGACACGGAACGAGTACCTGCTGGCGCTCGCCCTCGCGTTCATGGTTTTCACCACGCGTCAGGCAGCGTCGCTCGTCCGGCATCTTGGCAACAACCCGAAATCCAGTCACGGCTGAGTCCATGTCCGCGACCATGCTTCTCGCTAATCCAACTCCTGCCGCCTCCGACGACGGCAACCCGATCATGAGCGTGCTGCATCACGCTCTCGATTCGTCGTTCACGACGATTCACGCCTTTGGTCGTGATCTGGAAATCACGCGCTTCCAGGCGATGGTCGGTCTCACGGGTCTTGTGCTCGTGGTGGCGGCGCTTCTCGTGGACAAGCGCACCGCGGTGCCGCGCGGGTTCCTCCGGAACTCCTTCGAGAGCATTCTGCTCTTCATTCGCGACGAACTGGTCCGGCCGGCATTTGGTGGTCACGGCGACGGATTCGTTCCTTTCTTCGCCACCTGTTTCTTCTTCATCCTCACGGCCAACCTCCTCGGGATGCTCCCCATTCCGGTCATCGGTGGCACGGCAACGTCCAGTCTCGATGTGACGGCCGCCCTCGCTGGCATCGTCATTCTCGTTTCGTTCGTCGGGGGCCTCGTGACGGCGAAGTCGCACTTCCTGCACCTCTTCGTGCCCTCGGGGCTGCCGAAGGCGCTGGTGCCGCTGCTCTTCGTGCTCGAGTTGGTCGGATTCTTCATCAAGCACGGTGTGCTGATGGTGCGACTCTTCGCCAACATGTTGGCGGGCCACCTCGTCATCGGAGCCTTCATCGGGCTCATCTTCCTCTCAAAGAGTTGGGGTGTTGCCGTTCCTGCGGTGGGGCTCTCGCTCTTCGTTTCCTGTCTTGAACTCCTCGTGGCGTTCCTGCAGGCCTATGTCTTCACGCTGCTCGCTGTGCTCTTCGTGGGTGGAATGGTCCACCCGGAACACTGAGCGGTCAGAATTCCGACGCTCTGACATTTCCTCTAGTCTGGAGTGAGTTCGCAATGCTCAACCTGAACAACATCGTTCGTTTCGCCCTCGTGATGGTGGTCATGGCCGGCTTCGTCGCCGCGCCCGCCTTCGCGGCCGATCTCGCGACCGCGACCGAAGTCGCTGCTCCCGCACCCATGAACCTCGTCGCCATCGGCGCCGGGCTCGTGACCTTCGGCGGCGCCCTCGGAATCGGCCTCCTGGCCAAGGGTGCGATGGAAGGCATCGCACGTCAGCCCGAAGCTGGTGGTGCGATCCGCGGCGCCATGATCGTCGCCGCGGCGCTCATCGAAGGTTTCACCTTCTTTGCGCTCATCGTCTGCCTCCTCAGCAACAACTGACCACGCGCGCGTCGGCATCCGGGGGAGCGGGCGTGTGCCCCTCCCCGGTGTGACGCAGGCACGGAGGAGTTCATGAACCTCGCAGCAATTCTGTCTCCGCCGGACGCGGCGCCAATGTCCCTCGCTTTCGAGGAGCATGGCGGCGGGTTCGATCCGCTGGTCTTCGGGAACTGGTCGCTGTTCTTCTGGACAGCCATCATCTTTGTCTCCCTCTATCTCGTGCTCAGCAAGTTCGCTTTCGGTCCTCTCATGAAGACCGTGAAGGAACGCGAGACGAAGATCAGTGGCGATCTCGCCGCTGCGGAGAAGGCGCTGGCGGATGCGGCGGTGCTGCAGAAGCAGAACCAAGCGGCGCTCGACGCGGCGCAGAGCAATGCCCGTGCGTTGCTGGACGAAGCGCGCGAGCGCTCCGTGAAGCTGCAACAGGAGCTCTCCCGCAAGGCGGAGACCGAGGCCGCAGCGCTCATCGCGCGTGCGCGGGCCGAGATTGATGCCGAGCGCGCGCGTGCAAGCGCGGAGCTCTCGGCTCTCATCGCCGACCTCAGTGCCGATGTGGCTACGCGAGTTCTCAGTCGCAGTGTGCGTCGTGAGGACTGCCTGAAGGACTCCGAAGAAGTGCTGGGCGCCTTGAAGCGCACGGTGAACTGAAAGGGTCTCGAAGCACATGAGCCTTTCAGCCCTCGCCTGCAGATACGCCGAAGCCCTCTGGCTCGCGGCACATGAAGCAGGCGCATCAGAACAGGTTCTCGGCGATCTCGCGGCACTCAAGCAGCGTCTGGATGCCCGGCCTGTCGCATGGGCGACGCTCTTTGATCCGAGTCGCAGCGCGGCCGACAAGGAACTCGCCATCAAGGCGGACCTTGAAGCCGCGCACAGGCTGGTGCGGAATGCCGTCCGCCTGATGCTGGCGCGCTCGCGCGAGGAAGCCCTGCGGGATTTCTTCCGCGCCTTCCTCGATGTGCATCAACGCCGCACGGGCGTGCTCGGAGTGAAGGTGGAGACCGCTGCGGCGCTGAACGCTGACGAGCGCAAGCAACTCGTTGGTGCGTTGTCTGCGGCCACGGGCCGCACGATCGATCTCGAAGAAGGTGTGCGACCGGAGCTCATCGCCGGCGTGCGTCTCACAGTGGATTCACGGCTCATCGATGGCTCGGCCGAGGCCCGCATCCGGCGCATTCGCAATGGATTGCGCGGTGTGGCTGTCGGGAGCACGCAGGGAAACAACCAGGATTCCGCGAGGAAGTGACATGTCCATCAGTCCGGCTGAAATCACCTCGATCCTGAAGCAGCAGATTGCGAGCTTCGACACGGGTGTCTCCGTGGAATCCGTGGGCACCGTGTTGCAGGTGGGCGACGGCGTCGCCCGCATCCACGGCCTCAAGGACTGCAAGGTCTCTGAGATGCTCGAGTTCCCCAACGGGGTCTTCGGCATTGCCTTGAACCTCGAAGAGGACAACGTCGGCGCCATTCTTCTCGGCGAGGATCGCCTCGTGAAGGAAGGCGATACGGTCAAGGCCACGGGACGCATCATCAGCGTTCCGGTGGGCGAGGCTGTCGTCGGGCGCGTGGTGAACGCGCTGGGCGCCGTGGTGGACGGCCGTCCGCCCTTCAAGGCCGAGCGCTACGCCAACATCGAAACGGGTGCCCCCAACGTGGTGCAGCGCCAGCCGGTGCACGAGCCGTTGCAGACGGGCATCAAGGCGATTGACGCCATGATTCCGATTGGTCGCGGCCAGCGCGAACTGGTCATCGGCGACCGTCAGACCGGCAAGACCGCCGTCTGCGTGGACGCGATCATCAACCAGAAGGGCCAGGACGTCGTCTGCATCTATGTGGCCATCGGCCAGAAGATGAGCACGGTGAAGTCCGTGCAGAAGGCGCTCGAAACCGCCGGCGCGATGGATTACACGGTGATCGTGAATGCACCGGCGTCCGAGCAGGCTTCCATGCAGTTCATGGCACCCTTCGCGGGTTGCGCCATCGGCGAGTACTTCCGCGACAAGGGCAAGCACGCGCTCGTCATCTACGACGATCTTTACAAGCACGCCATTGCGTGGCGTCAGGTGTCCTTGCTCCTGCGTCGTCCGCCGGGACGCGAGGCCTTCCCGGGCGACATCTTCAACCTGCACAGCCGCCTCTTGGAGCGTGCGGCGAAGCTCAGCAAGGAACTCGGTGGTGGCTCCCTCACGGCGCTCCCGCTCGTGGAAATCCAGCAGGGAGACGTGACGGCCTACATCACGACCAACGTGATTTCCATCACGGACGGTCAGATTTATCTCTAGACCGAC
>SXGU01035804.1_pt1 | contig 113377 bp, 71 predicted proteins | sample 3174531 | NCBI WGS metagenome assembly SXGU01 (sample SAMN11356863, study PRJNA531348) | freshwater metagenome | isolation source: freshwater sample F1-140 | place: China: Fuxian Lake, Yuxi | collected 2017-12-25
AACGCTGGCTCGCTTCAACTGCGCCGCAGTTGAACCCGCAGCAAACCTTCGAACGTTATTTGTGCTGGAATAATCCGCTCAGTCCGGACGACTGGCTCCCAAAACTGGCCCCCTGAACCTCAACTGCGGGATTTAGGATCATTATCTCGGGCTGCGCGTCGTCGGCGAAAACCTCGGCTACCTCGTGCGCGATCGGCACGGCCGCGACGTCGCCTGTCTGCTGTTCGGCGCCGCGGCGTGGCAGTGCGCGCCACGGGATCGCTACCTCGAATGGAGTGCGCCGGAGCGCTCGGCGCGTTTGTCCGAGATCGCCAACAACACCCGGTTTTTGATTTTGCCGTGGGTGCGGGTGCCGCATTTGGCCAGTCACCTGTTGGGGCGGGTGGCGCGGCGGATCGACGCGGACTGGCGGGCGAAGTACGGCCACGGCCTGCGCTGGCTGGAGACCTTCGTCGAGCGCGACCGGTTTCAAGGGACGTGCTATCGGGCAGCCAACTGGCATTGCGTGGGGCAAACCAAAGGCCGCAGCCGGCAGGATCGGCGGCAGGAGCTGAGCGTGCCGGTGAAGGACATTTATCTTTTGGCGGTCCCCGCCCAGCGCCAGCGATGAGCGAGGTGGCTCGACTCAGAGCCGAGAACGCCCGATTGCGCGCCGCCCTCGCGCAACAGCAGGAAGCCCACCGGCAGGAAGTGGCGGTGGAAAAAGGCCGGACAACGGCCCGCGAAACGGAGTTGCTGCAGCTGATCGCCCAGTTGAACCAGCGCAACCGGCAACTGGGGCGGCAAGCGTGGGGCCGAAAGTCGGAACAGTCGGACCGAGGGAAGCCAGTCCCACGGGCGGCGGGCCTGCGGCCGCAGAAAACCAGCGAGCAGTTCCGTGGCCGGGTGAAGCCTGGCCCGAAACCGTTCGACCCGGCGCTCCCCCGCGTGAAGATCAAACTGCCCGACCCGGACCCGCAGGCCCGGCTTTGTCCGCTGACAGGTGAGCCGATGCGCCCGGGCTTCACCGAGACGATCGAGGTGCTGCAATTGATCCCGGCGCAGGTCGTCGTCCAGGTGCTCGAACGCACGGTGTTCGTGAGCGCAGCCAAGTCCGCGCCGGTGTACACCCCGTGGCCGGACGACGTCCTGGCGCGCCAGCGCGTGCACGCGAGTGTTCTGGCCCATCTCGCGGCGGAGCATTATAGCGAGCACCAACCTTTCAACCGCCTCGAAAAGAAACTGCAGCGGGCCGGGGTGCGGTTGCCCCGGGCGACGCAGGTGGCCTGCATGGCCAAGCTCAACGAACTGGCCCAGCCGGTGGTCGCCGCCCTGAAGGACGATCTCATGCAGAAAGATTACCTGCATCTGGACGCGACCCCCATGCGTTTGTCCGATCCGGCCCGGCCGGGCCGCACGGTCGAAGCGACGATCTGGGGCTACCGGGCGAACGACGAACCGCTGGTCTGGGATCAGTTCGAGTATCAGCGGGGAAAATCGCCGGACCATCCCGACCGCGAACTGAAAGCGGCCAACTTCGCTGGTCTGCTCCAAGTGGACGGGGCCGGCGGCTTGAACCAGATCGGGGCCGAGGGCCAGATTATCGCCCTTGGTTGCCTGGCCCACGGCAGGCGCTACGCCTATAACGCGGTCGTGGACGGGGATCAGGACGCGGGAGTTTACCTCGAACTCTATAACAAGATCTTCAAGATCGACCGCATCGCGCAGCGCTTCCAGTTCGGCGCCGTCAAGCGGGACGAGTGGCGGCGGCGCTACAGCCTGCCGCTCTTCGAGCTGATGGTGGCGATCGCGGAAGGCGAAAAAGACGAGGTGATGCCCGGCACCCTGCGGGCGGACTGCATCCATTACCTGCTTGCGCAGCAGGAATACCTCCGCCGTTGCCTCACGGTCCCCGGGGCGGAACTCACCAACAACGCCTGCGAGCGGGCGCTGCGGCCACTGAAGACCGGCCTGCGCAACTGGCAGCGCATCGGCCATCCGAGTGCCGGCCCACGGTTCGGCAAACTCTTTACGCTGGTGGAAAACTGCCGGCAGGTCGGGGTGAATATCGAGGCGTACCTGACCGATTTGATCACGCGGTTGCCGAGCCATCCGGCGAAGAAGATCGCCGAACTGCTGCCGGCGGCCTGGCAACGCGCGCGGGTCGCAGAAAAAACGGAAAAGACCGCGGCGGATCCGCCGGCGGCTTAACCCGCGGGCGGAGGCGGGAGGCTTTCCCGTCGCCACCACTGCCGCGCCCGGGTCTGTTTCAGATCGATGCCGCTCAGGAGCAGCTGCAACTGCGCCGGCGTGACCGCCACCGTCTGCTCGCCGGCCTGCGGCCAGCGAAACGTCGAGGTGGGCAGGCGCTTCGCGAGGACGCACAGGCCCCCGTCGGCAAACCAAAACAGCTTCACCAGATTCCGGCGTTTGTTGATGAAACCGAAGACGTCACCGTTGAGCGGCTGCGCGAATCCCAGCCGGTGCTCGGCGATCGTATAAAGACTGAAGCTGCGCCGCAAATCCGTCGCGCCAGTCGCCAGATAAACCTTGGTGCCTCCGCCGACGGTGAGCATCGGATCAAGCGCTCGCCATCGCCTTCAGCAAGTGGGCCAGCCACACCGGGTCGGTCCCGACGGCGGCCTCCACCTTCGTGCCGTCGCTGCTGTGGATGACCACCGACGGCACGCTGCCTATGACCGGCGCCAGCACCACTTCGGCAAAGGTCGGTTTGCCGCCGTCCCCGACTGGCCGATCACCCCGGGTGCGGGCCTGCCGGGCCCAGTAGCAAAAAGTCGCCGGACTCACTCCCGCTTGCCGGCAGTACTCCGCCTGACTGAGCCCTAGCGCCCCTTGCGCGGCGAAGCTCGCCAAGTGCCCCGCCTTCTCCGCCTCCGTCCTGTGCCGCGTGCACCGCCGCCGCTCAGCAGGGCCTATGGCCGCCGTCGGCGACGTAGCTATTTTTGCGTTCGTGGTCGGCCGCAGGGTCGCGAGTTTCATCACCCGTGAGCATACCAGCCCGCGGACGCGGCGTCTTCACGTCCAAGTCTGACACTTACGACCCAACGTCACTTGGCTCACCCAGTTTCTAGCCCTGGAAGCAGCAGATTCGTGCTCCTTGGTCGCGGCCTCGACTTTGGCGCCGGCGGTCTGCAGCCGGGCGACGGCCTGATTTACGGCTTCTTCAAACCGCTTGGCGATGCGATCGAGCGAGTGCGCCGCGTTTTGCTCTCGGCTCTGCCAGGCAGCGACGTTCTGTTCGAAGAGTTTTTGTTGGGCGGCAAACATCGCCCGGACGTCGGCAGTGGCATTCGCGGTAGAGGTCTCGTGCTGGGTACACAACTTCGCAAAGTCGGCGAGCAGCTTCGCCCGCTCATCGGCCACTGCCTCCGGCAGCTGCCGCGAGATGCAGGTAAACACCGCCATGCCCTCGGCGAGGATGAGCAATTCATCTTTCGGGTTGAGCGTGCGCAGATGCGCCACGTAGCGGTAGTATGAGGCCCGCTGTTCCGCGGGCAGGTAGGCGGCGATGCGGTCGAAGGCCGAATCCGGGAATCGGTTGGAATCGTTCACGGGTGGAGCATGCGCCGGGCGGAATCGAGCGCGCGGTCGATCTGGGCCGCGTAGGCCTGGGCGCGGATGCGCGCGGTCCCACTATTGAGCAGCGGCCCTCGCCGTTCGACATCGACCGACATCAGCTGCGCCGGAGTCAGGCCGCGGTTGTCGAGTTCGGTTTGGATTTCACGGGCACGGGCGCGGAGTCCGATGATAGCTGGCTTCGCGGCTTCGATGAACGCCCGGCCGGGTTCGGTGTCCTCAAAATAGCCGAAGTCATCGCCAGCGATCCGATTTTTCACGACTAGGTATCGCACGCGGTCACGCAGCGCCGCCGACCAAGTAAAGAGCGTTTCCACGCTGCTGGCGGCGCTGGTGATCGTCGCGACGGCGGTGAAGCGGAAGCCCTCGGCGGCAAGGCCGTCGAACATCGTGTCAATCCACTCGAACGTGTCGCGACCGGAGCCCGCCGCGAGGTCCGCCAGCGCCACCGGGGTCTCGGCGTTGAGCATCGTGTCGACGAAGCGGTCGAGACCGCGCTCGACGCGGATGTCGAGTTTGGTGGCGGCGGGAAAGAAATGGCTCAGCGAGCCGCGCTGCTTGTTCTCGGTGTCGCAGTCGAACAAGGTGGCGGGAATGCCACGGCTGGCGTAGTAGTCGGCGATGGCGCAAGCGACGGTGGTCTTGCCGACGCCGCCTTTGCCGCCGCAGGAGAAGACGATGAGTTTGGATGGAGGAGTCATGGTCAGGATGGGAGTTTTTCGAGTGGTTTGTTCGGGTCGTAGAAGTGCCAATTGGCTGCCGTCGGCGTCTGGGCGGCAGGGCGCACGGGTGACGGAGGCGTTTGTTGGGTGGTCGCGCTGGGTGCCCGGCGCGACGGCTCCGTCGTGAGTAACGCGAATCCCGCGCGTCGTCGGGAGCGCACTTTCACGAAAGCGAAGATCGTCGACGGGGCGGCAGATAGGCCGAAGCGGGAGCGCAATTCGCCGGCAACCTGCGGATAACTCATGCCCTTGGCGCGGCACTCGCGGATGATTTCCAGGTGCGGAATCAGTTTCGACTGGAACGGCTTTCGGATCATACCGCATTCGAGGTTATTCGAGGAAATTCGAGGATTTCGGTCGAAAATGTGCGCCGGTGGCGGCGACCTCGAACGAAGCTCGAATGAAGCTCGAATGGTTGGGGCGCCCGTGAGTGGGTCCGGCCCAACGCGCGAAAACGCGTTAGGGATATTGCGTCTCTATTCATCATGACTGGGATTCTCGATGAGTCTTGTTGGCCAAAACCGGGTGGTCCGGTTCTTGGATACGCCGGTGATACGATGAGTCTGAGAGAACTCCTGTTTCCCCGTCTTTCTTGGACGTGACATTGGAGGCTCTTGGTTGATTTCTGTGGTGGTTCTGCGAGGCAGATTTGAGCGGTGGTTAATTGAGTTCGTTGGGGGTGGATCGAGAGTGGGGTCTGATGATGATGCTGGAAATTCGCAGCGCTTCTTGGCCGTACAGACTGTAATAGCGCTCGTCTTTGGTGCAGAGGTGCAGGCCATGGTGTTTGCAGAGGTGTTCCAGAATCCGGTCGAGGTGTACCCCGCGGAGGGTGACCTCGTGCTCGGTTAGCGTGAGGGTGAGTACTTCGTCGGTGGCCTGCCTGCGCCACTGCCAGCGGTAGAGCCACGAAAGAGGAAACCCATCGGTGGTGCCATCGGGCTGAGTCAGGATTAGGCTGTGGTGCCGGTCGTCCGATTGACAGCACCCCGGGTCGTAGGGCTCGGGAAGGTCGCGGGGGCGGGCGGTGGAATTCTCAGAGGCGTCGGTACGTCGGTGTTGGGTCATAGGGAGAGTTGGTTGCTCAGATTCGCATTCTGATGGTCTGCTGTGCGGCCTCATGCGCGCGCATACTGGATCGGCCGTGCGAATATGACTCGGTGATCCTCTCCTTGGCCGGAGTGACGGCTGGCGCGGGCGTTGTCAGGGTGACCATCACGGCTCGCAACGACTCGGGAAGGAAGGCGCCGATGAGCACGTTGGCGCGGAGGATGGCTTCTCTTGCCCACCTGAGCCGATGGACCCGTGCTGGCGTCAGGAAATCGAGTGCGGCCGGGCGCGGTCGGTTGGAATCGGGCAACGCGGCCATCAACGCCGTCTTGTCCGGCGTGTAGCCGGTCGCCTGCTGACGGGCGCGGGAAAAGGCCACGTAGGTGGACTTCGCGTCGAGCTGCGCCGCGCAGACAATCACCTCGTCGCAGGTCCGACCCTGGGACTTGTGCGACGTGACGGCATATCCATGGGTAAATGCACGAAAGTCGGCTGGGATCTCCATCTCGCAGCCAGCCGCGTCCCGGGCGCGCCACGCGCCGGAAGCTTGTGGCGATTCGAGCGTCAGCACGGCACCGTTGACCAGCCCTGCGGCGCGATGGTTCTGGCGAATGAGCACGCGATCCCCCGTGGCAAGCTCGATGGTGCGTGGCGCGGCGACCGTCCAAGCAGCCGCCTGGCGGGCGGGTGCGACTGTCGCCTCCTGTCCGCTGGACGTACGGACCTGCAATCGGCCGCGTGCGACGGCGACCACGGAAACAGTCTCGCCCGCTCGAAGGCCGGCCTCCGGCAGCGAACGGTGCAGCGTCATCAGGTAACCCAGGTGGTAGTTGGCGGATCTTGCTGCTTGCGCCTTCGTCCAGGCCATCGGCTCGGCGACGGTGGTGGGTGTCCCCTCGCCAAGCATCCGGCGTTTCTTCAATTCCGCGCGCACTGCCTCGGTCAGCCGGTTGATTTCTTCCCACCTGGGGGCGACGAGAATGACATCACGCTTTGCCGTGAGGCTGCTGACGTAGTGATCGGCGGCGCGTTGGATGTAGTCGCCACCGGCCTCCCGCAGCCAGCCGAGCCGGTCGATGGCCTCCAGGCCGGCTCGCGAATGGCCCTGTGCCATCAGCTTCACCGCGGCGCGGTATGCGGTCTCCGACTGTCGACGGATGTCGGTGAGTTCACAGGTCTTCAGCCGGGAGTGCCTTTCGAGAATCGAAAGGAAATCGCCGGCCTCGACGCCGGAGTGCTGGCGGGAGTCACCCACGAGAACCAGCCGAGCGTTGTTTCGCTGCACCAGATGGCACAACTCTGCGCCCTGGCGGTTGCTGGCGATCCCCGCCTCATCCACGATCAGGGTGGCCCGGCGCAGCCGCTCGCCGTGGACGGATTCTCCGTTCTTCAGCAGATCGGCCAGCGTCGTGGCGTTGGTGAATCCGTCGGCGCGCAGCACTCCGGCCGCCGAGGTAGTCGGCGCACAGGCGAAGACGGTGCGATCGGCCGTCTCCACGCTACGCTGAATCTCCTTGAGGGCGAAGGTCTTTCCGGCGCCGGCGACTCCGCGGAGCGCGCAAACGCGATCAGTCGAGGCGAGCAATGCCTGCACGACCTTGCGCTGCTCAGGGGAGAGTCGCTGGTCCGGCTCAAAACGCCGGGAGCCGAGTGGCGGGTAGATGTCGCGGCCGAAATCCACGCACCGAATGGCGTCCAATTCCAGCCAGAGGCCGGTGCGCGTCGCATAGTCGGAGTGGAGACAGGTGGGGCCGTTCGTCAGTGCCACGCAGTCGGAAGCGTGACCCTTGATGAGTTTCTGTTTCAGCGCATCGAGCGAGACCGAGCCGAGGCTTTGATTGAGCGCCTCGGCGATGATTTCATGGCCGCGCTGCACACTGGCCCGTTCGAAAAGATGATCGCAGGCGTGGCGCAACGCGGGGCTCTCGCAAGCGGGCTCCGGCCGGGCGACAGCAGCGCGCCGGGATGACTCCACTAATGCTTCGAGTGTTTGAAGGCGCTCTGGGGCAAAGTCGGCCCGCTGCCGGCGGCGGACTTCCGCGGTGGTGATTTCCGTCAGCTTACGGCTGCGGGTGCGTGTGGTAATGCCGTGGATCTCTTTGGTTGTCGGGGCGCGGCCATGCTTCTTCTTGAAGGCGGCGATGCCTGCCTCGATTTGCGCCCGACGCTTTGACGCCAACGCTCGATCCGCGGCGGTGACGCCGGCAATCTCGAAACCCTCAATTACGCCGTTTTCATCGAGCGCGGGCTCGATCGTGTAGCCGGCCGAGAGAACGCCGCGGGCGAGTTCGTTCTGGTAGACTTTGCCCGCATAGCGAATGGCCGAGAACATTTCGCGTTCGGTGACCGCATACCAGCGGTCGGACTTCGCATCGAAGGTGGCGTTGGCCGTAACCAGGTGGGTGTGCAGGTGATATGTGCAGAGCCGATTTATGTGACGAGGATGGCCTGGGTTCCTGCAAACACGACTGAATCGGTCGCGGATCGCTGCACATAGGTCGGACCGTAGAAGGCTGTGTGAGAATTTCCTTGTGGGTCTTCCACTTTGCGGGCGGTCCCCTGAAAGTTTGATTGTTTCAAGAGAAAGCCGCTGCAGAAAGGGCACGAAAATGCTTCCAAGTTATGTGAAGCGATCGCCACCGCCCGCTCGAGTGCACCGCGAGGCAATCCGACCGGTCCCGTCACATAGATCGGCTCTGCACATATCACCTGCTATGTGCTGCAGCACATAGCAGGTGGGCATCGAGCTCCCGGGAAGCGTCATGCTCAAATCGGGCAGCGCAGACGTTGCCGGTAATGGCGACCTCTTCAGACCAAGCCAAACGGCCACCTCGCACCCTCCGCGCGGTGAAACGTTCCAACTCGGCAAAGGCAACGCCGACCGCTTCGTGGTGCGCTTGGCGCAACCGTTCGTCCCCAAAGGTGACGGCGAGCAAGGAAACGCTCTTGGGCGCCGAGCATTCAAAATCCAGAAAGGCGATCCGCCTCGCGCCCGTGCGAACGGTCAGCTTCCTTCCGGTGAGTGGGTGGCGATTGCAGCGGAGGTGTTCAAATGCTTCGTCATGGGCTGCGATCGCGCGGCCCGCGAGGCCTAGTCGCTCCGCCCCCTGGCCCACCCACACTCCCGTGACCGACTCGTTTTCTGAATAGTAGTCGTTTGCGGTGAGATGAGTCGCGAGGTAGGTCGACCCGTTGTACAGCTTCGCCATCGTGAACATGACACCAACTTGCCACTGCCTGCACGATTCCCCAAACGAAGCCGGCGAACACCGGGACCGGGGCGGTGTTCGCCGAATAGTCTGAAGTGGCGCGGCAACTGGCCGCTCAGTTGTTGCCGTAAGTCGGCAGATCGAGTGGCTGGGCGGAAGCGAGGATCTGGCCGAGTGCCTTGGCGGCAGTATTCTGCACCTCCTCGTCGTTCTTGAACCCCGCGGCGTGGCGCTCGAACCAAGCGTTGACGCTCCGAAGTTTTCCTTCGGCGCGACGTTGCAACACCGGGAAATGGATGTCCTGCAGCAGCCCGTAGCGCTCGGCATTGGCCTCCCGCCATTCCTGCACCAAGGCGGTGAGGACGTATTTCTGACCTGGGTGCCTGGCGTCGGCTCGCAGGCGGGGCAGGGCCTGCAACATCCGGGCGTAGGAAGGATTGGCCTCACCAAGGACGGTTCGAAGCGCCCGAACGAAGAGCGCCCACCAGAGATCAAACCGAGCGCGCATGATCGCGAGGGCACCGTCCGCCGGGGCCTCGGCAAAAAAACCTTCGGGCACGCGACAGGCTGCGACACCGCGCCAGTATTCCACGGCGATGCGGCGGCCGGCCCGCCACGCCTTGTAGGCGACGGCGAGCTGACTGTCGTTGGGCTCGATGGCGTGCGATGTCAGAACCGTGCAGTGCTCAGTTGCGACAAAATTGCGGCTTGGAACTGCGCCGGGCGCAGATGGGGCATCGTCGATCCAAAACTCGATGTTGCCGGCCTTGATGAGCCAATACTCGGCGCCCAAGTGCTGCTCATAGACGGTGTCAATCGCGCTCAAGACCCGCGCTTCCGCCTCCGCTTCCCGCCAGTCCAACGCGCGAAGTCGCACATAGGATGCCGCTTCCACCACGAAGGCGGCCTTCGCGGCCGGGGACCCGTTCAGTGGCTCAGGCCACCCTGCCTTTTCGTCCAACGCCCGGATGACGCTCCATTCCGCGAGGACTTGGGGCCAATCAGGCTGGGTGGACGGTGAATGCATCAGGGAGAGGGGAGAGAGATTTCGGTGGTGTGAGGGTATTTTACCATAGAGCGCAACCATCGCAAGATGACGGCAGGAAACTGTTGCGAAAGCCGTGCGTTCATCCCGGGGACGTGCAGCCAGATGAAACTCGCGTCAAGTGGTGCCGGCGAACAGCGGACCTCGGCCCGTGTTCGCCGGCATTGGTTCACGTAGGGGCACTTTGTGTGCGATACTTGCCGTTAAAGAAATATGTCGGCCTCCCTCAAAGACGCACTCCAACCACCAGCCGATGGCTGGAACAACCATTCTGCATGGCATCCGGCGGTGGACACCGTTGCCGACGTCCTGCGCGAGTGCGAAGCGAGCGGATTACTGGAGGATTTGCGTGCTGCGTTGGGATGCGCCGGGGAGGACCATCACGTGGTGACGCTCCGTGCGGTTCGGGACCTCGTGTATGAGTTGGCGGGATCCGAGAACCGCGACCTCGCCGTCGATGTCTTGATCTATGCCACGGGCGTCGCCGAGTTCGACCTCACGAGCCTGCGCGATTACGCCCGTAAACACGGGCTTACCCCCGAAGGGTTTCGCCAGCAGGTTCTCAAAATGCAACGGCGGCTGCGGTTGATGCCCCGCGAGGCCCAGTCGATCGATGCAAATTGACCTCAAGCAGCTTCTGGCAGCGTTGCCGCCGAGCGGGATTGATCGGGCCACCCGGTTAGGCCTCGCCTTGGCGCCGAAGATTGAAACGGACGAGTGGCGCCGGCTGGCCGCCCATGTGGCTGGTTTGACTCGGCATGCCACCGGGGCGAGGCAGACGCTGACGGCCTGGCTCGGCGACGTTCTCGTCTACGGTGCCGACCGCGGTCGCGGGCTGATCGCCGAGTGTGCTCACGCCGCGGGCCTCGATCCCGGAACCTTGCGCAACGCCAAGATGGTCTGCTCACGAATCCCGGTGTCACGTCGTCATGACGCCCTCAGCTGGTCCCATCACTGTGAGGTGGGAATCGCTTTCCGTGATCCCGCGACCATCGAACATTGGTTGGCGCTGGCGGAGAAGGAGGCGCTTTCAACAGCGGAATTGCGGCGACGGGTGCGCGATCACGTGGCGGCATCGAAGCGCCAGGATCGGCGGCCCGGTCTGGGCGACTCGATTTCGACCTTTCGGTTGATGCGCGAACTCCGGGCGGCAAGCCGCTCCCTGGCGTACGGTCGGGAGTTGTGGCGGCACTGGTCACCCGAGGCGGCCAGGCTGGCAACCGGCGAACTCCGAGAGATGTTCGACTTCGTCGACGCCGTGCGCGCGCGTGCCCTGCGGGACGGCCATCAAGCGCCCCGCAGCCTGGCGGCGAATTAGCGGTCTACTGCCGCTCGCGATTGTTCTCGGCGGGCGATCACCCTCGGGCGGGGATCTTCAATTTAGTGCGGATGTGAATCTGCACCTCACCGATGTCGAAAAGTACGAAGTGGCCGACCTTGTGGTAGGGGATCCGCCGCAGCTTCGTCCATGAGCGCAGTGTGCGAATCGATGGCTCCTTGCCGGTGGGAAAGATGCCGCTGGCGCGGAGACCGACGACGTCCGTGAGCTGAGTGGTGATGATGGGGGATGAAGGTGTCGTTTCCATGCCATCGGGGTCACGTCAAGTTCACGCCGCGGTCTGGTGTTGCACGACGGGCGCCGGAGCTTCGGTCGGCAGTGGCGTGGCGCCGGGCGAATTCACGGCGACTGCCTGGTGTCGCGGCAGGATACTCCAGAACTCCTCGGCCTCCGCAGTCGTTTTCAAATCGAGGTAGTGGCGCCGGATGATGCTTTCCGAGTTGCCTGCCTGGATCGCCGCCTCGCCGATGGATCGGAATTTCGCAACGAACATCGAGATGAACGTGTGACGCATCACATCGTGCGAGAGGTTGAATCGCTTCGAAAACTTGGCGCGTTTCTTCTGAAAGTTGCCGACCACGATCGGATATTCTCCGAGCGGGTAGGCACGCAGCCATGCCAGAAGGTTCGGTTGGATTGTGATTCGGCGCGGTTCACGTGTTTTCGATACCTCTGACGAGACGTGAATCACCTCGGTGTCCAGATTCACCGCGTCCGGCTTGAGCTTCTTGATCTCGCCGTGCGGGACGCCAGGCCGGATCCCGGCGAAAAGGCAAAGGACATAATACGGCACGAACTTTCCACCCTGGTAGTCTTCGAGGAACTCCAGCAGACCGCGCACTTGTGTAGCGTTAAGTGTTGCTGCCATCCCGCGGCGGCGACGGATGCGGTGCTGCGGAATCTTCGCGACCGGATTATCGGCGATCCAGCCTCGATGCATGGCGAAGCGGAAGAACGTCGAGAGGATGCCGCGTCGGTTATTCCACGTCTTTAATCCGGGCTGACCAAGTTCGAGGAATTCGATCAGCCGCGGTGCGTTAATCTCATCGAGTGAAACCGCGTCGAAGTGCGCGCTGAATCGCTTAAGATCGCCGCGAATCCGCTCCATCTGCGGCGGTGAAAGGTGGTCCTGCGCGAATTCGTGCTCTTTTGCCGCGACGTAATCCGCCACGGCATCTTCGATCCTCTTGCGGTGTGCCGGCTCACGGTAGTTTGCGAGCGCGTAGTCGACGTAGAAGGAGAGCGAGTGCGGTTTGTCCCGCAGTCGAAGAAAAACGGCCTCTGCTTCGCGGGCTTGGTGATCGGCGAGGCTCGATAATAGTGCGCGCTGTCCAGTGGCGGCCTGCAGCGCCTTGATTTCGAGGGCCGATTTCTCCGCGGCCGCTTCCTCGCGCGTCTTGAAGTTCCGGCGGATGCGTTCGCCGTGAAGGTTGCCTGATACGCGCCACGAAACGGCACCATTCCGATTCGCAAATCGGCTGATCGTGAAATCCGACTTATTCATGCATAGGTTGCCGCGACAACTGGCAACCTAGCTTCCTTGTTTTCTTAAGTGCTTATAGTTAAGCACTTAACGTGGCGTCCCCACGGGGATTCGAACCCCGGTTCTTACCGTGAAAGGGTAGTGTCCTGGACCAGGCTAGACGATGGGGACCAACCATGGAGCCGGGAACCCTACGGCGCACGCTCCTCTGCGCAACTCCAAATTTCATTTTCGAAAATGCCTTACGTTTTGCTCGCGGACCCGCCCCTCTCCCGCTCAGAAAAGAACCTCCGCCATGAAATTCTCCGCCATCGCCGCCGCCCTGCCGAAAACCGCCGTCACCACCATCGAGGGTCTGCCTTTCCCCCACCTCGCCTCGGGCAAGGTCCGCGAAATTTTCGACCTCGGGGACGCCCTGCTCCTCACCGCCACGGATCGGTTGTCGGCCTTCGACGTCGTCCTGCCCGATGGCATCCCCGGCAAGGGCGCCATTCTCACCCAGATGAGCAACTGGTGGTTTGCCCAGACCGGCAGCATCATCCCGGGCCACCTGCTGCCCGACCAGGCCGGCGAATTTGCCCGCCGTGGGATTACCGGCGCTGATCTCCAGCTCCGCAGCATGATCGTGCGCAAGCTGAAGCCCCTCACCATCGAGTGCGTCGCGCGCGGCTACCTCATCGGCAGCGGCTGGAGCGCGTATCAGAAAACTGGATCCGTCTGCGGCATCCGCCTGCCCGCGGGGCTGCGCCAGGCTGACAAGCTGCCCGAGCCGATCTTCACCCCGACCACCAAGGCGCCCAAGGGCCAGCACGACGAACCGATCGACGACGCCCAGGGTGCCGCCACGATTGGCGCCGCCCTCTACGAGCGCGTGAAGGCGACCAGCCTCGCGCTCTACCGCTTCGGCCACGAGCGCGCGAAACAGGCGGGCATGATTCTCGCCGACACCAAATTCGAATTCGGCACCGACGCCGCCGGCAATTTGTTTCTCATCGACGAGGTGCTCACCCCCGATTCGTCGCGCTACTGGCCGGCCGACAGCTACGCCCCCGGCATGTCGCCGCCGAGCTACGACAAGCAGTTCGTCCGCGATCATCTCGTCGCCATCAAATGGAATCAAACGCCGCCGGGGCCGCCCCTGCCCGCGGACGTGATCGCGCGCACGCAGGGAAAATACCTGGCCGCGCTGAAAAATCTGTTGGGCGCCTGAGCGGTGACGGGGTCGTGAGCTCCGGCCCGGTCCCGCGGCGGGACTGCCGGGTTCCGGGGATGGCCTACGGGTTCGCGCGCTTGGTGGCTTCGGGGCGATCGGTGGATTTGCGCAAGCTTGGCGTCGGGCGTTTCTTCACCGCCGCCACTTCCTCACCCAACACCTCGACGGCTTTCTTGAGTTGCACGTCCTGATCCGGGGCATTCTGGCCCGGTTGGGGCCACACGATGTGCTGCGGGACCGCGCCGTTCATTTCCATGTCCTCGCCCGTGTCCTTGAGATACCAGCCGCGTGCGGGGAGCCGCAGTGTCCCCAGATCCATGATGGTGCGGGCGCCGGTGCTGACGACTCCGCCGGCCGTCGGCACGCCGATCAGCTGGCCGCGCTGCAGGGTCTTGATCGCGTGGCTGAAAATTTCCGCGTTGCTGAAGCTGTTTTGATTGCAGAGCACCGCGATCGGTTTCGACCAGGTGGCGTAGACCTTGCGATCCTGCGGATAGCCGGGGCTGCCGCCGCGCGGTACGGTGAGGGCGTGGAACGGCTGCGTCAGCGCAGTGAGCAGATGGTCGGCGGTGGAACCACCGCCATTGTCGCGGACGTCGATGACGAGGCCTTCCTTGCCGACTCCGGCGGCGTAGAGGTCCTGTTCGAATTGGAGAAAACTCGCCTCGCTCATCGCCCGGACGTGGAGGTACCCCAGCTTGCCGTTGGACTGAGCCTCGACGGCGGCCCGATTGTCGCGCACCCATTTCGGGTAGAGGAGCGACTGCACGGCGGAGTAGCGCACCGGGCGGAGTACGACCGCGCGCTCCTGACCGCCGGAGTTGCGCACGCGGAGGTGGATATCCCGATCCGGGAGCCCGTTTAAGACGCGGGCGAGGTCGGTGGCGGCCTCCACGGCGATGCCGTCGATCGTGAGAACGATTTCTCCCGCGGCCACTCCGTTGATTTTGCGATCAGCCGGTCCGTCCGGAATAACATCGCGCACTTTGAGACCGGGCCCGCGATGCGCCGGATCCCAACGCAAACCCAGGTGGGCGGTGACGGGACTCCAGCCGGCCGGCGACTCCGTCGGCGAGGGCCGCGGCGAGAAACCCAGATGAGACCCGTTGAGTTCGCCCAACATCAGGTTGATCACGGTGCTCAGGGTGGGGAGATCCGCGGTGGAGGCGGCGTCAAGATACTTGAGCCGAATCTCATCCCAGTTCCGATTGCCCAACCGTTCATCATACCACGAGTCGCGCATGGTGCGCCAGGCGAGGTCGAAGGCGGCGCGGTGCCTGGCCGCGAGGTCGATCTGCTGGGGAACGCGGAAAGTGTAGTTGGTCACCCGGCCGGCGTCCGTCACGCTGGCGGGGACCCCGCCGGTGCTTGCGCCCGCGGGTGTGGACGGAGCCGGTGGCGTGCCGGGGGGCGTGGCCGGCGGCGTGGCGGGAGGCGGACCACGGGGTGCGACCGGCATGGCGTCGGCCGGCGCGGATGGGCGACCGGAGCTGGTGAGCCAGACAATCTGGTTTCCCGTCTCGATCCAGCGGCCTTGCGTGCCGGTCTCGGCGCAGAGAAATTTCGGTTTTAGGTCATCCGGGAAATCAACCGTGTACGTGCCGCGCCGACCCTCGACGGTGGCGGTGAAGGCGAGCTTCTTCGAGTCCGGCGACCAGAACAGTTCGCGTTCGGTCGAATTGGGGATCGAGATCCGGTGCACGCGTTCGTGCAGGCGATCGAAGTCGATCTTCACTTCGGGCAGTTTTTTCGCGCGACGGGCCGCGGGAGGTCTTGCCTCGGTACCCGCTTCCTTTTCTTCGGAGGCGGTGGCGGCGACTTCCGGCGTGGGCGTGGCATCGTCCTTGACGGCGGCGGGCGGACTCGGGCGCTTTTTGGCCGGTGGGCCGGCGTCCTTCTTCCGTGTTTTCGTCATTTTCTCGAGAGCCTTGTCGAGCGTGCGGTCGCGCTTGTTGCGCACTTCATCGTCCGCCCGCAGCCAGACGTAATGGATATCGACTTCCGTTTCCACCCGGCGGCCGGTGAACGCGATCACGCGCCCGTCGGGGGACCAGGCCGGATTGAACTCGTTGTCGGGATGTTTGGAAATATTCACCGGCTCGCCGGAGCCGTCGGAGGGCAGCAGCCAGATGTCGCGGTTAAAATCCGCATCTTCCATCGCGGCGACAAACCACTTGCCGTCGGGCGACCACTGAAATTGCGGGGCACTCCAGGATTTCAGGATGCGCTGCGCCGAATTCGCGCCGGGCTCGAGGGTCCAGAGATCGCCGTTCCCCTTGAGGAAGGCGAGCCGTTTGCCGTCGGGGCTCCATTGGAGATCGTGCTCGACGTCGGCATCGTTCGTGAGCCGCGTGAGCCTGAAGCGATCGTTGCGCCACCAGAATTCGTCCGCGCGTTCGCGCGTCGCCTGCCAAAGATCGCTCTGCCCGCCCTGATCGCTGGCGAACAGGATTGAGTTGCCGTCGGGGGCGAATTGCGGGTCGCGCTCCAATTCCGGCGTGGAGGTGACCTGCCGGGGTTCGCGCAACAGGGTGTCCATCACCCAGAGGTCGCCGCCCGCGATAAATGCCACTTCCAGTCCGTCATCTGCAAACGCGACCTCCGTCGCCGTCGCGAGGATGCGGCGCTCCACCGGCGAGGCTTTGGCGTCGGATTCGTTCCAGATCTCCAATCGCACCGGGGGCAGATTTTTTCCGACTTGGAGGCGGTAGAGATCAAACAAATGGCGGAACACGATGGTTTGTCCGTCGCGCGAGAGGCACGGCGTGGTCACGGCATCGTCGTCAAACTTCGTCAGCTGGGTCGCCTTGCCACCGGCCAGTTCGTACTCCCACAGATTGAACGAGCCGCTGCGGGCGCTGACGAAGTAGAAGCCCTTCCCATCCGGGCGCCAGCGCGGTGCACGGGCGCTGGTGGCTTCGGCGATGAGCTGGGTGAACTTTCCCGTGGTGGCATCGTGCAGCCAAATCTGGGCTGCCTGCGAGCCGCGGTAGCCCTTGCGACTCGACTGCTCGCCCTCGCGGGTAAACAGAAGGCGTTTCCCCTCGGGAGAGATCGCGCCTTCGCGCCCGTAGTCATCAAACAGCATCCGCTCGGTTGCCGGGGTCCCGACCTGCACGGAGAAAAACCGCTGGTTGGATCGTGGATAGTAAGAGGAATCGCGGCCGGTGTTCACGAGCAACGCCGAGCCGTCCGGATACCAGCCCTCCAGGGTGTAGCCTTCGCTGTGCGCGGTGAGTTGTTCCGGCGCGCCGCCCGCGGCGGGCATCAGGAACACCTGGGGCCCGGCCTGCCGATCGCTGAGAAAGGCCAGCCGGCGTCCGTCCGGGGAAAAACTCGGCGCCGTATCCCGGCCCGGATGCTGGGTGAGCGGACGCGCGACGCCGCCGGTGCTGGGCACCGACCAGAGATCGCCGCGCCAGGAGAACGCCAGGGTCTTCCCGTCCGGGGAGAGCGCCGGATCCTGCGCCAGTTGGATGGGCGATCGGGCGCCGAGGGTTGCCGCGGTGAGCAACAGGCCGAGGGTGAGACCGGCGACCAGGCGAGCGGATCGCCGCAGCGCAGAGGTCGACGGGGAGGGGAGGGCGGAGGCGGAGGGAGGAAGCATGGAGGGGAGGAACTGATCCGGAAGGGATCAGTAGAGTGGAAATTCGGCCGGTGTGTCCATCTCCCCGTGACACTCGGAGCCGCCCTGACCGTGCCGGTGGCCGCGGGGATCGTTGGCGTAACAACACCCACGATACGGTAGTTGTTTCCGCGAAGGGAAAGCATTGCACCCGGCGCGACCGTGACTCCAGCCTTGGAGCAATGCAGGGTCGTCAAGGGAGACTGGGGCCGGCCGCTCGACGAGGGTTCTCCCTCGTGGAGGTGATGGTCGTTGTGCTGATTATCAGTGTCCTCGCGACCCTTGCGGTGCCGGCGATCCAGCGGACGAGGATGAAGGCGAAGACCGCGGCGATCGTCGGCGATTTCCGGACGTTTGCCTCCGCGTTCGAAACCTACGCGCAGGAGACGGGCAAGTGGCCGGCGGAAGCCGCCGCGGGGTCGATTCCTTCCGGGATGGGCGGTCGCCTCAGCAGGACCGCCTGGCGGCGGAAAACGCCGATGGGGGGTTGCTACAATTGGGAATATGACCGGGTGCACTTTGGGGTGCGCTACAAAGCCGCCATCGCGATCAGTGCCACAGCCGCCGCGCCGCTGCCGCTGGATGTCGCTCAGCTGACCGACATCGATGAGCGGATCGACGACGGCAACTTGATGAGCGGGTCGTTTCGTTTGGGCACGGGTAACATTCCGCTTTTCATCATTCAGCCATGAGCGAGTTGCCGGTCGCCTTTTCCGTCGTCCTGCACCATCTCTCGCCTGATGCGCGGCGGGCCGGAATCGAGCTGGCCGAGGTGCAGCTGACGGACGTCAGCCTCTGGCAATTGCGGGCGCTGTTGAATGCGCTGACCGAACTCGCGCCCAAGGTGGCGTATCCGGTGACGCCCGAAATGCGAATCACCAGCGAGGGGCGACAGTTCTTGGTGCAGGTGCGGGACGGGCGGGTGCGCTTCAGCAGTTGGTCGGTGCGCAGCGGTGGCGGCGATCTGACTCCCGCCCAGATCCTCGCCTTGATTGCGGGGACGGATGAGGCCGCGGCTGCGCCGGCGGGGGCCACGGCCGGGGCGGGCGACAAGCGGCGTCGGCGCCGGATCTGGCTGATCGCGTTCATCGCCGGGGGCGTGCTCGGCTCCAACGGCCTCACGGCTTGGATGCTGACGCGACCCGCCCCGGATTTGCTGCCAGTCCATCGTTTGCTGGAGCCGGACCCGGCGCAGCGATTGCTCGAACGCGCCGCCGGGGTGTACGAAACCGGCCAGACGGATGGTGATCGCCGCCTGAATCTGCGTCGCGACGGTACCGTGCAGTGGTTCCTCCTCGGGGAGGGGAAGATGGTGGTGGAGGAGACCACGCTCTCCACCGTGGCGGCCGAGGCCGGCGGCCAGCCGGCCCTGCTCGCCGGCAACCGCACGATGATCGAGGTCAGGAATGCGGCGACATTGGTGTATTTTGGCGACACCTACCGGCGCGTGCCGCCGTGAGCGGCAAATTGCGCCGGCGGAAAACGGCGTCTGCCAGACAGACGCCCTGCGCTCGGCGGGGTACCGGGAACCGCGTCCGTTCAAAACGCCGGTGGTGTTCGACGCTCGCATTTTATTTTGGGTTGCGGCCAACTCGGGCTGGCCGATGACGTCGGCCGCGGAATGAAAAAAGTTCTCATCGTCTCACCGCATTTCCCGCCGATCAACGCCCCCGACATGCAGCGTGTCCGGCTGGCGCTGCCGTCTCTGCGGGCGCACGGCTGGGAGCCGACGGTGCTGGCGATTGCCCCCGATTTCATCGAGGGCGGAGTGCGGGAGCCGTTGCTGGAGGCAACCTACCCGGCCGATGTGCGCGTGGTACGGGTCGGCGGGCTGCAGCCGCGGTACACCCGCTGGGCGGGCGTCGGGCAATTGTGGTGGCGTTGCGGCCGCGCCCTGCGGCGGGCGGGAGAACAGCTGCTGGGCACGGAACGCTTCGACGCGGTGTTGTTCAGCACGACGCAATTCTCCGCCTTTGCGCTCGGCCCGCGCTGGCGGGGAAAATTTGGCGTACCCTACGTGCTCGATTACCAGGATCCCTGGGTGAGCGACTACTACCAGCGCACGAAGACGCGACCTCCGGGCGGCCCGCTGAAGTATGCGCTCAGCCAGTGGTCCGCGCGTCGGACCGAGCCCCGGGTTTTGCGGGGGGCGAGTGGCGTGATCGCGGTGTCCGATTCCTACGGCGGAATGCTGGCGCGCTTGTATCCGTGGTTCGACGCCGGGCGCGTTCGCGTGCTGCCGTTCGGGGCTTCGCCCGCTGATCTCGCCGTGGCGGATCGCCATCGGCCGGCGCAGCCGTTGATCGACTTCGACGATGGCAACCTTCACCACGTCTACACGGGGCGAGGCGGCCCCGACATGGTGGCTGCGCTCACGATCCTCTTTCGGGCGTTCCGGCGGTTCCGCGCCACGGCGCCCAACCTCGCGGCGCGGATGCGTTTTCATTTCATCGGCACCGGCTACGCGCCGCCGCCCCTGGGCGTCGACACGGTGCTGCCGGTGGCGCGGGTGGAAGGCGTGGCCGAGGCGGTGCACGAACACCGTTACCGCGTGACGTATTTCGACGCGCTCCACTACCTGCGGCGCGCCCACGCCCTCGTCGCCGTGGGCTCGAACGATCCGGGGTATTCGGCGTCGAAGATCTTCCCCTGCCTCCTCGCCCGCCGGCCCCTGCTGGTGATTTTTCACGAGCAGAGCCTGGTGCTGAAAATGACTGAACACCTCGGCGCGGGCCGGTGTTTCAAGTTTGCCGCGCCGGAGGCGCTCGACGCGGTCGCGGCGCAGGTGCACGACCAGTGGTTTGCCGGTCGCGGCTACGAACAGGCGGGGACGCTCAACGAGGCCGCGTTTGCGCCATTTTCCGCCGCGACCATGACGGCCGCGCTCGCGGGGGTGCTCGACGAGGCCGCGGCGTCGACGAAGCACTAATTCATGGCTCCACGCATCCTCTTCTTCGGCTACAGCGAGGTCGGCTACGACTGCCTCATGCTGCTCCTCGAACGCGGCGACAACGTGGTGGCCCTGATCACGCACGAGGACAACCCCCACGAAAAGATCTGGTTCAAGACGCCCGCCGCCGCCGCGCGTGAGCGAGGGCTCCCGGTCTTCGCCCCGGAAAATGTCAACACCCCGGAATGGCGGGAGCGCATCGCGGCCCTGCGGCCCGACCTGATTCTTTCGGTCTATTATCGCCACCTGATCGGCACGAAGATTCTCGCGCTGCCCCGGCTGGGAGCCTGGAACATGCACGGCTCGCTGTTGCCCAAATACCGCGGCCGCGCCCCGATCAACTGGGCGGTGCTCCACGGCGAACCGCGGATCGGCATGACGCTCCATCGCATGGTCCGGAGCGCGGATGCCGGCGCGATCGTGGATCAGGATGGAGTGGAAATCGGGGCGCGCGACACGGCGGAGCAGGCGTTTCGCCAGGTGCTGCCTTGTGCGCGCCGCGTGCTCGCACGGCAAATTGACGCGCTTCTCGCGGGCACGGTGCGGGAGACGCCGCAGGACGATGCGCTTGCGACCACTTTTGGCGGTCGCCGGCCCGAGGACGGCCGCATCGTCTGGACCCAGACCTCGGCGGAGATCTTTAATTTGATCCGGGCGGTGACCGACCCGTATCCGGGCGCGTTCACCGACCTCGGCGAGGCGCGCTTGATGGTGTGGTGGGCGGAGCCGGATTCGGCGGCCACGCATGGCCGAAGCGGTGCACCGGGCGAGCTATTGTCGGTTTCGCCGCTCGTCGTGGCGACGGGCGACGGCGCCCTCGAACTCACGCGCACCGCCTGGCGCGGCGGCGCGGTGCCGGAGTTGCGGATTGGTCAACTGGTCTGAGTTTTTGAGTTTCCAAAGTCTCCTTTCTCCCCGTCTGCTCCCGCCATGCCTCTTCGTGTGCTCATCCTCGGTGCCAACGGTTTCATCGGCAGCTCGCTGACGCGCGCCATTTTGCTGCAAAAAGACTGGGAGGTTTTCGGCATGGACGTCGGCAGCCACAAACTCGAGGACAGCCTCGGCGATCCGCGCTTCAAGTTCGTCGAGGGCGACATCACCATTAACCGCGAGTGGATCGAGTACCACGTCAAGAAGTGCGACGTGATCATCCCGCTCGTCGCGATCGCCAACCCGATCCAGTACGTGAAGGATCCCCTGCGGGTCTTCGAACTCGATTTCGAGGCCAACCTCGGAATCGTCCGCTCGGCCGCGAAATACAAGAAGCGCATCATCTTTCCCTCGACTTCCGAGGTCTACGGCATGTGCCCCGATGCCAGGCTCGACGAGGCCACCAGCCCGCTCGTCTATGGACCGATCGATCGGCAGCGCTGGATTTACGCGTGCTCGAAGCAACTCCTCGATCGTGTGATCTACGCCTACGGCGTGCGGGACGGGGTCGATTACACGTTGTTCCGGCCGTTCAACTGGATCGGGCCGAAGCTCGACGATGTGATGGAGCCGAAGGAAGGCAGCTCCCGGCTGTTCACGCAGTTCATCTCCAATGTGATCTTCAAGAAGCCGCTGCAACTGGTCGACGGCGGCAAGCAGAGCCGCTCGTTCACGTTTATTGACGACGGCGTCGACGCGCTCCTGCGCATCATTGAAAACAAGAACGGCTGCGCCTCGCGGCAGATTTTCAACCTCGGCAATCCGCGCAACGAGGTGAGTGTGGCCGATCTCGCGAAACTGATCATCGCCGCGTTCAGGGATTTTCCGGGTTATGCGGAGCATGCGGCGCGGGCGAAGACCGTCGTGGTGCCGTCGGGCAAGTACTTCGGAAAATATTATCAGGACATCCAGAAACGCGTGCCGTCGATCGCCAACGCGAAACAGCGGCTGGGTTGGGCGCCAAAGGTGAACCTGAAAAAGGCGATCAAGCTCACGCTCGACTATCATCTCGCGCACCAGGATTACCGGTTGGAGTGACCATGCCCGTCCGTCTCGCCCTGAAAGTCGATGTCGACACCGACCGCGGCACGCGTGAGGGCGTGCCCAATCTCGTCGCCGACCTCCAGGAATTTCGGGCGGCGGCGTGTTTCCTTTTTTCGCTCGGCCCGGATCAGACCGGGCGGGCGATCACACGCGTGTTGCGCCCGGGTTTTTTCCAAAAAGTCAGCCGGACCAGCGTCGTGGAGATCTATGGCCTGCGCACGCTGCTCCACGGGACGTTGCTGCCGGCGCCGCACATCGGGCGGCGCAACGGGCACATCATGCGCGCGGTGCGCGAGGCCGGGTTCGAGGTGGGCATCCACTGCTACAATCACTATCGGTGGCAGGACTTCCTGGCCACAATGTCGCCGACCGAGGTGGCCGCGGAATTTGAGGCGGCCCGCGCGGAGTTCCGGCGGATCTTCGGCGCCGACACCCATACCGCCGGCGCCGCCGGCTGGCAGAGCAATGCGCTCAGCCGCGCCGCTTACGACCAGGCCGGGTTGCTCTACGCGAGCGACACTCGCGGCTCGGTGCCGTTTTTCCCGCGCCTCGCCGGGCACGTTTTCCCCACGCTCGAAATCCCGAGCACGCTGCCCACGTTGGACGAGCTGATGGGCCGGCCGGAATTCCCGGACGACGCCATCGCGGATCATCTCATGTCGCTGCTGCGGGAGGATCGGACGAATGTCTTTACGCTCCACGCGGAAATCGAGGGGATGGGCCGTCGCGGGGTGTTCCGTGAACTTCTCACCGCGTGCAAACGGAAGCGCGTGCATTTCATCCGGCTCGATGAACTGGCCCGTGAGTTGCTCGCGAAGCGCGACACGATACCGGTGTGCGATCAGGTGATGACCGCGATCGACGGGCGCAGCGGCCTGGTGGCGACGCAGGCGGGTGGCGCCCCGACGAGTTGACGTCTTTCTGAATCTGCGGGAGGCCAAAACCAGGAACCAGGACCAATCCCATGGCAAAGGAATCGGTGGCAGGGGAATAAAACCACAAGCCGCCAATCATTTTGGCAAAAAGATGGCGGGTAAGAGATGCCGGCGTCGCGCTTGGATTTTTTACCCCACATTTTTTTGCCTCCAGGCTGGTCGGCGGAGAGTGCGGATGCGCGACGTCGTCGGGCGGTTCTGCGTCGGGCTATTCCCTGAAGGCGGATGCCGTTTTTTTCTCAGTGATGGCGGCGGCGATCCAATAATCTTCCTGCCTTCACTCCTCGATCGTCTTCCACTGCGGAGACGGGACGCCCCGCCGGGGTCGGAGAAAGCCTGAGCCCATTCTTGCCCCACGCTTGGCCCGGACCCGATGGGTTCGCTGCCGCCAGCCGACCGGAAAAGTATGCACTCGCCACTGATGGGGCGGCTTTGAAGTGTTGGGCCGTTTCCAGCCTCGTCCCACTCCCGTGTCAGAGCCAATCAAAGCCGTTTTTCTCTCGTACGCTTCCCAGGATGCGGACGCGGCGCGGCGCATCTGCGAGGCCTTGCGTGCCGCTGGTGTGGAGGTGTGGTTCGACCAAAATGAGCTCGTGGGCGGCGATGCGTGGGATGCGAAGATCCGGAAACAGATCGCCGAGTGTGCGCTGTTCGTGCCGATCATCTCGGCAAGCACGCAGGCGCGTGGCGAAGGGTATTTCCGGATCGAGTGGCGGCTGGCGGCTCAGCGCACGCACGCGATGTCTGAACGCGTGGCGTTTCTCCTGCCGGTGGTGATCGACGAGACCCGCGATGCCGAGGCTGACGTGCCGGCGGAGTTCAAGGCGGTGCAATGGACCCGCCTGCCGGGCGGCGAAAAGGCGGAGAAGATTTGCGCACGCGTGAAGAAATTGCTGGGTGGTTCGGAGATAGGTTCGACGGTGGGAAGGGCTTTACGCCCCGACAACGCAGTTCGAGCCACAGAGTCGGGGCGTAGCGCCCCTCCCGCAGCCGGACATCGGGCGCGCTGGCTGGTGCCGGCACTCATCGGGGCTGTGGTCCTTGGGGCGTTGGCGGTATGGCGCCCGTGGGCGGGACCGACGGCGCCGCCTTCACCTGCCGCCGGCGCTCCGGCCACTTCGAAAAAATCCGCCGCGCCGCCTGCCTTGAGCCTGCCGAATGGGCTCTCCGAGGCTCGCCAACTGGTGGCCAAGGCGTGGGTCCAGTTGAACAAGCCCTGGTTCGGCCGCGCTGAATTGGAGGTCGCCGACGATTTCTGCAGACGGGCCGCCGCGCTGGATGGGACCGACGCCGAGGTCTGGGCCGCGTGGTCGCAGGTGGATTCGTGGTATGTCAGTACGAATCTCGACGCCACCCCGGCCCGACGAGAAAGTGCGCGCACGAAGGCGGCGCGGGCCCTGCAACTTTCAGCGGAGTCCTACGAGGCACGTCTGGCGCACGCCTGCCATCTCGTACGGGGAGGAGCCAATGACATGGTGTCACTGTTTCCCGCAGAGGCGGACGCTCTCCTGCGCAAGCTGTTGCAGGAAGCACCCGGGGAGCCGCGCGCTTTGCTGGCGTTCGGCAAGGTGTCGGCCAATGCCGGCAAACTCGACGAAGCCCGGACGGCCTACGGCCTGCTGGCGAAGCAGCCCGCCGTCGCCGCCCTGGCGACCAGCGAACTCGGGTGGACGGAATACCTGTATGCGGGCGACTACCGGGCGGCCGAACTCGCCGCGGATGCGTCGCTCGTCCGGGAACCGTTCTATGGCAATCTCATCTTGAAGTTTTGTGTCGCTCTTTGTTGGCGGGGTGATCTCGCACTCGCCAAGGCGACCCTGGATCGAATTCCGGCCACGGATCTGCAGCAGGATGAAGGAGTGTCGATGTCCGCCGGGCTTCACTATTGGCGACGCGATCCGGAGAGCATGCTCCGCGTCTTGGGCGGCGTTTCGCGCGATTGGCTGCGGTCAAACGATTTCGACGGCCCCAAGGCTTGGTGGTCCGGGCTGGCTCATCAACTTGCGGGCCGCAACGAGCCCGCCCAGCTCCAGTGGCGGACGGCTTTGATTGTGGTCGAGCGCAGGCTCGCGGAGCAGCCCGATTCCGCCGAGCTCCTGCGCTGGAAGGGCCGACTCCAGGCCGCAACGGGAGATCTCAAGGGAGCGGAAACCACGCTCCGTCTCGCAGACGGCACAAGCACCCAACCTTCCCTTTGGTGGTGGTGGTCGATCAGGGATCAAATCCTCCTCGGTAAACGGGACACCGCATTGACGCTGCTGGAGCAGGTCGCCGAGAAACGGCCATTCCAAATGAGTCTGGCAACCTGCCAGCTCGATCCGAATTTCGATGCCTTGCGTGACCAGCCGCGTTTCAAGGCCCTGCTCGCCCGCCTGGCCGCCGATCCGAAGATGTCGCCGAACGCCACCCCGCCTCCCTCCGCGGCGCAGCCGCCTACGGAATTGGCGTCCGCGAAATCCGTCGCCGTGCTGCCGTTCACCAACCTCAGTCCCGATCCGGAGAACGCGTTTTTCTGCGAGGGCATGCACGAGGATGTCCTGACGACGCTGGCCAAGATTCGGGAGCTGAAGGTCATCTCGCGCACGTCGACCCTCCGGTATCGCAATCACACCAAGTCGCTGCGCGAGGTGGCGAGTGAACTCGGGGCGGCGCATGTGCTGGAGGGCTCCGTGCGCCGGGAGGGCAAGCGCGTGCGCATCAACGTAAAATTAATCAAAGCCGCGACGGATGAACACGTCTGGGGCAATACCATCGACAAGACCCTCGACGACGTTTTTGCGATCCAAAGCGAAATCGCGCAGGAAATCGCCAAAGCACTCCAGGCGGCCATATCGCCGGTCGAGCGCGCCCGGATCGAGAAGCTCCCGACGCAGAATCAGGTCGCCTACGATCGTTACCTGCAGGGACGGGATTTGTTCAACAAAGGCACCAAGGCCGACAACGACCGCGCCCGCGCCCTGTTGCGCGAAGCCCTGGCGCTCGATCCGAAGTTCGCGCTGGCATGGTCGGCGTTGGCCGACACCTACGTGCTGCTCCTGGTCTCCGAAATGGATCCACCGAGCGTCGCGCGGTTGGAGGGGCGCAAAGCGGTGGAACGGGCCCTCGAGTTGGATCCCAACCTGCCGGAAGCCCATCTTTCCCTGGCGGTGATCATGCTCAATTTCGAATGGGATTGGGACCGCGCGGAGCAGCACTTCCGGCGTGCGCTGGAACTGAATGACCGCATCGCCTTGATTCATCATCAATACGGCTGGCTCCTCGTGCTTCGGCGGCGGTTTGAGGAGGCGAAGGTGCATATGGAGAAAGCCATCGATCTGAATCCGCGGGATCCGTTCTTCGTGCTGGATCTTAGCGCGCCCCTTCGCGCCCTGGGCCGGCGGACGGAAGTGCGGGCGCTGGTGGAGAAAGCGATCGCGATCGATCCGGAGTTGGGCTTCGGCTACGCCGTGCGGGGCATGGAGGAGATGCACGCCAAGCGGTGGGCGCCGGCCCGGGCGGCGCTGGCCAAGGCGCGGGCGATGGACCCGGCGCCGATGGTGCTCGGCTGGTCCGGAGTGGCGGCGGCCGGAGCGGGCACGGCGGAAGGCCGAGCCGAGGCCCGGGAGATGCTGCAGCAATTGGAGCGCCTGAGCCAAACCCGCTACGTCTCGCCGTTTGATCGGGCCGTGATTCATGCTGCGCTGAACGAGTTCGACCAGGCCTTCTTCCAACTCGAAAAATGTTACCAGGAACGCAGCGTCTTCATGCTCTATCTCCCCATGGAACATCACCTGGAAAACTTGCGCGCCGACCCCCGGTTCGCGGTGCTGTGGGACAAGATGAAATTCAACCTGCCGCGATGAGCGCCGGAGATTGCCCATTGCCGAATGCCGATTGCCGAGTGGGAAAACACTGGGGTGGGATTTTTGGCGCCAGCTGCTTGCGGATGCCTTGCAATCGGCAATCGGCGATCATGAGCGGAGCGCATCCAGCCGTTTTCCTGTCCTACGCGACGCAAGACGCGCAGGCGGTGGCGCGCATTTGCGACGACCCCACTGGCGCTGGGGCTGAAGTGTCGCTCGATCCGCGCGCTCAGACGTGGAGCGTGATCGCGAGGCGGTTTATTTCCACGAAATCATGGTCAAGGAAGGCGGATTCGAGCCGGCTGAGATTCGGCGCCAGCAGGTGCCAGAGTTCGTCGTTGGAAATATTGCCGGTGGAAATCAACCGCAACTTTGGCGGCAATCGTCGCAGCCAGGAGCGTCGCTCGCCGTCGCTTCTCCGTTCACACGCGCATCGTCAGTCGCTCCCAGTTGCCGTGCGCCATCTTGGCCTTCTCGGCCTCGGACAACGGCGCCTGCGCGATGAATTGCCGGGCGCCCCCGGGCGGCACTGTGACGAAGGGATCATCCGCGGAGAACATGATGCGGTCGGCGCCCATCAACTCGATCGCTTGCGGCAGAAATCCGCCGGTGAACATGCCGCTCGGCGTCACGTAAAAGTTGTGGCGAAAATAGTCCGGGATGGTCCGCGCCAGCCTTCCCGGCGTGGCCCGCGCGACCCCGTCGAGCCGATCCATGTACGGAACGACGGTTTCGCCCCAGTGCCCGAGAATGATCTGAAGCTCGGGCAGGCGATCCAGGATTCCCGAAAGAATCAGGCGTACCGCTTCGATGCCGGTTTCGACATGCCAGCCGAACCCGGGGCCGGCAAAGCGGGTTTCGGCCGCGGGTCCGCCGAGGCGTCCTTCGGGGTTCGCATAATAGGCATCGCGGACCGGCTTGGCCGGCAGTTGCGGATGAAGGTAGACGGGAACGCGGAGCTTGGCCGCCGCTTCGAAAATGGGGACGAAGTCAGGATGATCGAGGTGCCGATCGAGCGAGCGGCCGTTGACGAGCCAGCCCTTGCAGCCGAGCTCCTCCACGGAGCGTTTCAGTTCGGCGACCGACTCGGCCGCGGGTGCGGTGGTGGGCAGGGTGGCAAAAAGTTGGAAGCGCTTGGGGTGCGCCGCGACCGCCCGGGCTCCGGCATCGTTGCTCGCCCGCGCGAGGGTAATTGCTGTTGCTGGATCAAAAACCTGGGTGCCGGGAGTGGTTAGCGAGAGGACCTGGACATCCACGCCCATGGCGTCCATCCGCGCCAGCCGCGGTTCGGCCAGGTCTTCCAGCTTCTGCGCCAAGGCATCCCGATGAAACAGAATGCCGCCCTTGATCTCGGGCGAAAGACGTCCCCACGCATCGGATACCGCCGCCAGGCTGTAGTGCTCCTCGAGGGCGATGATCTTCAGTTTGGGATCCCCCGCGCCGGCAGCGGAGGGTTGGGCGGGCGCGCGGCCGGGAGCGCTCGTGCTCCCGAGGGCGCCGACGGCGGCAAGTTGGAGCAGTTCTCGACGGGAGATCATGGAGGAAATGTTCGGTCCCGGAAACCAGGTGGGGTAGGTGGGGAGCGGGGAACGCAATCCTAACCATGAAGTGACTCCAAGCCCGGAATCCGCACGCTCGTTCGCTTTGGGTGTTACTCCAAACCGACAGAGCCGTCCTCCGCCGTCTCTGCGGTGCCAAACTCCGTGGGCCGCAAAGAGGCACCGGCGGCGCAAAAAGGACTGGATTGGTTCTTGCGCCTTCTTGCGGCCACAGCCTTGGCTCCCGGCTTCCAGCCCAGGAGTTGCCCACGGAATCCATGGAAGCGGCCTCAATCCCAGCCAAGGCCTTTGGCCGAAAAAAACGTAAGAGGACGAAGAAACGAGCCAGCCCTCGCGCCTCCGCGGCGGCTTTGGCCGCCAAGCCAATCCTCGCCCGGCCCTATCCGCCCCTTTTCGTTTTTTTCGGCCGTTCTTCCGAGGCTTGGTCTTCTTCCTGCATACGCGGTGCACCGGAGGCTATCAGGGGAACTATGCACTCGCCAGCACGGGGTCTTGTTTTCAGCGTTCAGTCGCGCACACCCGCCTCCTGCGATCGTCCCTTTTCATGCCCGCGTCCTCCCACCAGGCCGTCTTTCTGTGTTGCGCGTCCCAAGACGCGGCGGTTGCGCCTGTCCGGAGGTTAAGAGTCGTGTGACGGCTTCGCGTCACACAACTCTCCGGGTCAGACGTCAGAGGCCGGAGGTCAGCTCAAGGCACCGGAGGTGTGCGATGAGCGCGTCGGATCGGGCCGTCTTCTTGAGTTACGCTTCGCAGGACGCTGAAGCAGCCAAGCGGATATGCGACGCGTTGAGATCGGCGGGCGTCGAGGTGTGGTTTGACCAGAGCGAGCTGGTCGGCGGCGACGCATGGGATGCGAAGATCCGGAAGCAGATTGCGGAGTGCGCGCTCTTCGTGCCGATCATCTCGGCCAACACGCAGGCGAGGGGCGAGGGGTATTTTCGGATCGAGTGGCGGCTGGCGGCGCAGCGCACCCACGCGATGGCAGAGGACCAGGCGTTTTTGCTCCCGGTGGTGATCGACGCGACGACCGATGCGGCGGCGCGCGTGCCGAGCGAGTTCAAGGCGGTGCAGTGGTCCCGGCTTCGCCCTGCGGGCTACGCCGGGCAGGCCCGGCAGGGTGAAGAGAGGCGCGACGAGGCGATTGAAGCATTCTGCGGACGCGTTGGGAAACTGCTCGGTGGTAGCGCGGGGCTTCAGCCCGCGCTCGAAACGCCTGAGCGCGGGCTGAAGTCCCGCGCTACGCCGGAGCCGCGCCGCCGCGTGCCGGTGGCGGTTGGGATCGCCGCGGCGGTGCTGCTCGTTGGCGCCGGTCTGTGGCTGACGCGTCCCGCCGCAGTGCCAACCCCGGACCTAAGGCGGAACGCCTTAGCCCCGACTCCTGCCGCCGCGTCGCCTGCCCTGAGCCCGTCGAACAAGCTTTCCGAAGCCCGCCAGCTGGTGGCCCAGGCTTGGATGCAGATGAACAAGAACGGCCGGGGCCGCGCGGATTTGGAGGTGGCCGACAGTCTCTGCAAGCGCGCACACGACTTGGATCCGAATGATGCCGGCGTCTGGGCGGCGTGGTCGCAGGTGGATTCGCTGTATGTGCGGGGCAATTTCGACGCCACGCCGGCCCGCCGCGAAAATGCGCGGGCGAAGGCCGCCCGGGCGTTGCGTCTGGCCCCGCAATCCTATGAGGCTCGCCTGGCGCAAGCCTGCTATCTCTTGCGGGGAGGTAACGAGGGACAGGCTCCGGTTTTTCCCGCGGAGGTGGAAAATCTGCTGCGCCAGCTCTTGCGGGAACAGCCGAACGAGCCGCGCGCGTTGGCGGCGCTCGCCATTTTGGCGAACAGCAACGGCAATCCCGACGAAGCCCGGACGTTAGTCCGACAGCTAACCTATGATCCCGTTTTCGGGACCGAGGCATGGACCCAGCTCGGGTGGACCGAATTCCTGTACGCGGCCGATTACCGGGCGGCCGAACTTGCCGCGGAGGCCTCGCTCGCGCGGGAGCGTTACACGGGTAATCTTCTGCTGTGGCTCTACCTCGCGCTCTACTGGCGGGGCGATCTGGAGCTCGCCAAGGCAACCCTGGAACAAATTCCGGCCGCGGGGCAGCAGGAGGATGTTGGGATGACGGCTGCCGCGCTGGTCCATTATTGGCGACGCGACGCCGACGCCATGCTCCGCGTGGTCGGCGGCTTTCCGCGTGATTGGGTGCAGTCGAACCCGTTCGATGGCCCCAAGGCGTGGTGGGGCGGACTGGCCCATCAACTTGCGGGCCGTCCCGAGCCGGCCCAGTTGCAGTGGCGCACGGCGTTGAGCGTCGTCGAGCGCAAGCTGGCGGAGCAGCCGGATGCCGCCGTGCTCCTCCGGTGGAAGGCCCGATTGCTGGCCATCATGGGTGACCGGCGGGGAGCGGAAACCGTGCTGCAACTCGCCCATGGCCCGAATCCCCTCTGGGCCGAAATCGCCTACGTGGTCCCAGATCAAATCCGCCTCGGCAACTTCGACGCCGCCCTCTCGTTGCTCGAGCAGCGGGTGGAGCAGCGGGCAACGCACATCACCCTGGCGAGATTTCAGCGCGATCCCAGCTTCGATGGCTTGCGCGACCAACCCCGCTTCCAAGCCCTGCTCGCCCGCCTCGCCGCCGACCCACGGACCTCGCCCCACGCTCCCACACCGCCTTCCACCCGAGCGGACAGCTCCGCTGTCCCGTCCTCCGTCTCGTCCCCCGTCTCGTCCCCCGTCTCGTCCCCCGTAGGCTTGGCGAATGGGGAAGGCTTGGCGAAGGGGGAAGGCCTGGCGAAGGCGGAAGCCAAATCCGCCCCGGCGGACCCGTCCTCCGTAGTCCCGGCGAAGGAGGACAAGTCCGTCGCCGTGCTGCCGTTCAGAAATCTCAGCAACGACCCGGAGCAGGACTATTTTTCCGACGGGCTCACCGAGGAGGTGCTCGGGGCGCTGCGGCGCGAGCGCGATCTGATCGTGCCGGGCAACACCTCATGTTTTTCGTTCAAGGGCAAAAACGTCGCCCTGACGGAAATCGCCCGGTTCCTCAACGTCGCTCGCCTCGTCGAGGGCAGCGTGCAGCGCGTCGGCAGTCGCGTGCGCATCCGCGTGACGCTCGCGCGGCCCGCCGACAATTCCAGCGAGGACCTCGGCACGATTACAAAGGAACTCACCGACATCTTTGCGTTGCAGGACGAGGTCGCCCGTGCCGTCGTCGCGAAACTCACCCGCCGCGCCACCACGGCGCCGGTGGCCGGGCTGACGAAGAATCCCGCGGCCTACGACGCCTACCTGCGCGGCCGGGCCGTGCAGGCGCGGGGATTCTTTTCGGTTCCTGCAGCCATCAAGCAGCTCGAGCAGGCGGTGGCGCTCGATCCTGATTTTGCGCTGGCTTTGGTGTCACTGGCGGAGGCGAAAGTATTTCGCTATGCTGCGAATAGCGACCGCAGTCCGGAACTGGCCGATGAAGCCCGCCGCCTGATCGACCGGGCGCTGGAGCGGCAACCGAACTTTCCTGAGGCGCTGGTCCAACGGGCCAACTGGGAGCGGCACGTGAAATCGGATTACGCGGCGGCGCAGCGCGATCTCGCCCGCGCGGAAGCCTTGCAGCCGGCCACGGTGGAGTTGCGAAATATTCAGGCCTTTGTCGCGCGTGACCTCGGGCAATGGGACGAGGCGTTTCGTTTTTCACGGGAAATGGTGCAGATCGATCCGAACAACGTCGAATATATGGTAGGCCATGCGACGGACATTTTCTGGCGCAAAGGCCGCTTTGCCGAGGCCGACCGACTGCTCGCGCGGTCCGAAGAGCTGCAAGAGAAAATTTTTTCCCATCGGGTCACGCTGCGCCTGATCTGGCGGGGACCGGAGGCCGCGCTGCGGCTGTTCAACCGCGCGGCGGCCGATTCGCCGGAGAGGAATATGCAGCGCATCGACTTGCTGCTGGCCCTGGATCGCCCGCAGGAGGCTCGCGCCCTCGCCACCGAAAAAGCGAGCGACCTGTTACCCGGGGTGACGGACGGCCTGGTATTTCCCGCGTTGCACGGCGCGTCGCTCAGCCGATTGCTCGCCCTCGGACACAAAGAGGCGGCCCGTCGTCTGGCGGAAGAGATTAGCGCCTGGGCGGCGAAGGAACTCGCACGGGGCAATCGCGCGACGTCGCCGCAATCCTTGTTCATCCGGGCTGAGCTCGTCCTGGGACGTCGCGACGCGGCCGTCGCCGCGTTGGAGCAATGGCGGCGGGAATATCAGTTGGTGCAAAACCACTATCAGCGTATGGTCCGGGGATGGCACCTCGCCTCGGTGTGCGCCCTGCTCGGCCAGGTGGAGCTGGCGATTGAGCTGCTGCGCGAGTATGCGGCGAGCGGTCTCCATTTTCCCAGCAGCCTGCGCTACAATCCCGATTTCGCGCTGGTTAGGAACGATCCACGTTTTCAGGAATTGACACGGCAGCAGGAGGCGTGGGCGAAGGCGCAGCCGGACCCGGTGGATCTATGAGCGCAGCGGACAACAAAGCCGTCTTCCTCAGCTACGCGTCGCAGGATGCGGCCGTGGCGCAGCGCATCTGCACGGCGCTGCGCGCCGCCGGCGTCGAGGTATGGTTCGACCAGAGCGAACTCGTCGGCGGTGATGCGTGGGATCGGAAAATCCGCGAGCAAATCGCGGCGTGTGCACTGTTCGTCCCGATCATCTCGGCAAACACGCAGGCGCGCAAGGAGGGCTATTTCCGGCTGGAGTGGAAACTCGCCGCGCAGCGCACCCACATGATGTCGGAGCGCTCGGCGTTCCTTCTACCCGTCGTGATCGACGCGACGCGCGATGCCGACGCCGACGTGCCCGCGGAATTTCGCGCCGTGCAGTGGACGCGCCTGCCGGGCGGCGACACGAGCGCCGCGTTTTGCGCTCGGGTGACAACGTTGCTCAGCGGCGCTGACGTGGCCCGGGTCTCCCGACCCGTGGGTTTGGGCAACACGGGTCAGGAGACCCGTGCCACGCCGGAGGTGGGTCGCCGCATCCCGGCGGCGGCCTGGGTGGGCGCGCTGGCCGTCATCGCCATCGGGGTGGGTGCGACCTTTCTTGCCACGCGCAAATCCGAATCGGCTGCGCCGAATGCGGGCGCAGGCCCGCGCCCGGCGACCCCTCAATCCCCGACCCTCGACCCGAGACCCTCGGATCAACCGAAGGTCGACCAGAAATCCCTCGCCGTCCTCCCGTTTGACAATCTCAGCACCGAAAAGGAAAACGAGTTCTTCGCCGACGGCATGCACGACGAGTTGCTCACCGCGCTCGCGAAGGTCGGCGCCCTCAAGGTCATCTCGCGCACGACCGTGCTCGCCTACCGCGATCCGGCGAAGCGCGGCCTCACGCTCAAGCAGATCGCCGCCGAACTCGGCGTGGCCAATATCCTCGAAGGCACCGTGAGCCGTGCGGCGGGCAGCGTGCGTATCAAAGTGAAGTTGATCGACGCCGCGACCGACCAGTCGCGCTGGGAAGAAACCATCATCCTCAAGGCCGTGACGGACGTTTTCGAGGCGCAGGCCGACATCTCCGGCAAGATCGCGCAGGCTCTCGCCGCCACACTTTCGCCCGAGCTGAAACTCGCGCTCGCCAAGAAACTCACGAACGACCCCGCCGCCTACGACCTCTACCTCCGCGCGCGTCGCTGGCGGGAGATGAAAGAAATCGGAAACCCCGCCAAATATGAGGAGGTCGTAGTGGCCCCCCTCGAACAGGCCGTCGCGCTCGATCCGAAATTCGCCGTCGCCTACGCCGAGCTCAGCCAGGCTCACTCGTATCTCTATTGGTTCAAGACTATGGATCCCACGCCCGCCCGGCTGGCGAAGGCGAAGCAGGCCGTCGACACGGCCTTGCGGCTCGATTCGGCGCTGCCGGTCGCGCATAGCGCCCTCGGGTATTACCATTATGTCGGCTCGCTCGACTACGCGCGCGCGACGGAGGAATACGCCATTGCCCTCGCGGGGATGCCCGGAGACTCCGATGTTCTAGATCTTCTCGCGATGACGCAACGCCGGCAAGGCCGATGGGCGGAAGCGACCGTCAACCTCGAGCGGGCGTTCGCCATCAACCCGCGTAACCTGAGCATTTCCTCGTCGTTGGTGGAGTGCCTCCTCGCTCAGCGCTACTACGCGCGGGCCGAACAGGCCGCGGAACGAGCACTGGCCATCGATTCTGCGAATGGCCCAATGCAGGCCTATAAGGCGCAGGCTCGCTTCGCCCGCGATGGAGATCGGGTGCGGTATCGATCTGCTTTCGCTGCCACCCCCCCCGCGGCACAGGTACCGGAGACGCGGGATCAGCGACTCAGGCAGTTTGCAGAGGCGATTGAGGATGGGCGGTTTGCGGACGCCGTTAAGATCGGCGATGCAGTGCCGGATTGGCGCGGGATAGGGACCTTCGATGTCAACCTGCACCGTCACTTTTTTGCCCTGAAGGCCGTCGGGGAACACGAGCAGGCGCGCGTCCGTGCGCTGGCCGCGATCGCCGGAACGACGGCGGAAGGGACGCACCACCGGCTTGAATGGCAACGGGTCGCGCGGCTAGCGATGCTCAATGCCTACGCGGGACAGCCCGACGAGGCGCGACGGCTCGCGGACCGCGCTCTGGAGTTGATGCCTTTGAAACGCGATGCGCTGGAAGGCGTGCCCACGCTCGAGGCAGTGGCGCAGGTCCACCTCGCGCTCGGCGATCGCGACCGCGCGCTCGCTCTGCTCGACCAGGCACTGGGCGTCCCTGGCATGTTGATCGCAAACGTGCTCCGCCTCGAACCGTGGTGGGCCCCGCTGCGCGACGACCCGCGCTTCCAGGCCGCCCTCGCGAAAGCCGCCCCGCGGGATTGACCGCGCGCGGCGCGCGGAACCCGCCACCGGCGGGCAAGCGCTCAACCCTCAACTTTCAACGTTCAACGCTCAAGTGATGAAATGGAAATTCATCCTTCGGGGGCGGAGACGATGGGGTCAGGTCGCGGATCGCGTATTCAGCTGCGAATCCGCGATCCGCGACGTGACCCCCTTCGCGCTTCTGTTAATAAGAGGGCGTCGGAAAGGCCCACACTATTCCTGTTTTCGGAGGGCGCTGGTCTCTCAGCGCCGCTCTGGCGGGTCACGGCGGCGACGAAGCGCCGCCCTCCGAAAGAACGGGTTTTTCGACGCCTTCTCCGCGCTTCTCAGAGAGCTTCCGGCCCGGACATTTCGCAGCGCGGTCCGAAACCGCCACAAGACTTGGAGGGCTGGGCTGCTCCCCGGCCGAATCCCGTTTCTCCTTCGATTGCGGTTGCCGCGGTGCGAAAAATGCGGGCTAGACTTTTTCCGGCCTGGCCTCGGCGACTCGTTACCGAGTCGCCTTCCGCGCGGCGTCACGCTCCGGGTGCTCAAAGGCTTCGGTGAACGCTTCCAGTTCCCGCACCGTCAAGCCGAGGGCGCGACCGAGTTTCCGCCAGCCGCTCACCGCCCGTTCGACCTCCCGCAATATCTCCTTTGCCCGTCGCCCCGTTACTCGGAAGTAGGCGGTGACAGATAGCAGGGCGTTGATCGTCGCTTCCGGACCGGTTTCTTGGGAAACCCAAGTCTTCAGTTCCCGGGCGCGGTCCGGAAACGGATTGAGGTCGAAGGCCGGGGCCAACCGCCAGAGCCCGCGCTCGACGTGCAGAAAGCCGTGGTTGTGGAGGTGATCATCGACGTTCGTGATCAAGATGGAAAACGCCATGCGCCGCCAAAGCTCTTCGCAGTCGGCGCGGAAGTCGGCCCCATGAACGCGCAAGGCATCGACGATCTCCGTGTAGAAGTGCTCCTCCGTTGTCCCACGTTCGACTCCCATCAGCGTGGCGGCCGAGACATACAGCAAACGCCGCCCCTCACCGGTCCGGTCGAACCGCTGTATCAGTGCCACCGGCACACCGTCGCTGTCGATCAACCTCGTGTCGGCGGCAGTGATGCCCGCTTTTCGGGCCAGGTGCATCGCCAGCACCTCGCCTTTGGTCACCGCCCGCTCATCCTGCACGCTGGGGAACTTCCCGATGGCCAGCCGGCCATCGCCGTCAACGACGGTGCATTTTGGCCGGAGTCCGCCGAGCGAAGTCCCCCGGCCCCTGAGAAAGGCGAGATCTGCGAGCGTCTCCGTCTCCGTTTCAACCGCGCGCGTGGCGGCCAGCAGATGCCCCAGTTCTACCAAGGGCGGAACCGTGCGTTTTCCCGGTTCCGAGGCGCGCCGGAAGACTCCGTCCTCAGCTTTAAACCTCAGTGCCCCGACCCGGCTGCCGTCATCCACCGCGAGCAGGAAGTCCACCGCATTGAGCTGCGCAGGCGCCGCATCGCCGCCAGTCCGACGGGCGGCTTGGCGGCGTTTGGCGTGGTCGCGCACGATCACCCGTCGGCCCCAGCCATCGGGTTCGGTGTCGGCGATGGCAGAAGGGAACACCGAGCCATCGGGGATCTTGCGCTGAAACTGTGGGCCCGCCACCAGCGGCAAATCCGGTGCCAGGGCAAACCGATCCGGCGCCGCCAGCCACGATTCATCATAGGCAAATGCCGCCCACTCCCTGGCGCCGTTCAGATCGCAGTGCAGCGTGCCGACCCGGCGCGCCTCAGCCCCGAGCAAGACGTGAAGCGCGCGTTTCACAACGAGGTGGGAATTTTTCTGATTCTGACGCGTTTCGGCAGCCGCTCTTCCTCCAACTGCAAGCCCACGTCGTCGCGGCGGGCATCGACCAAGTCGCCAAGGGGCCCGCCGAATCCCAGGACAAACAGCGCCATCGCATAGGCGCCCATCGTTACGGTTGGGTCTCCCTGCTCAACGCGCCGGTAGGTGCTGGGCGCCACTCCCATCCGTTCGGCCATCATGGCCATGGTAAGGTGCCGCCGACGCCGGGCATTCCCGAGATCCTGGCCGAACTTCGCCAGGGAACGTCGCACGGCAGGCGGCATGAAGGCATGGAAGGAGGGTTTCATATAAGCATTCATTTATGAATTACTGCGCACCTTAGCAAGCAATAGATGAGGTGTAATGATGCCGTCTTGCTCCGAGGAAACTACCGGGATCAATCCAATTTCACTTGGTTAAGTCGGCGAAATCCCCCCGGTGAAAACTTCGGGATTGGAGGCGGGGTGAGATGCACCCCGCCCCCATTCATTCGTAACCAAGCAGAACGAATCGCCGGCTCGCCGGGATCTCACGCCCGAGAATCATCTGGCGGCGGCCATCCGCGCCTTGAACTGCTCCCGCGCCGTTTTCAGCACGCCGGCATACTCGGGTTGGCCGACGACGTTCGTGTACTGGTGGGGGTCCTTGACCATGTCGTAGAGTTCTTCCCCACCCTCTCCGTAGTTCAAGTAATGCCAGTTGGCCGCGCGCAGCCCGCCGCCCGTACGAGGATGAATCGACAACGCCGCATCGCGCCCAGTGGCCTCCGGATTTCGCAGGATTGACGCCAGACTCCGGCCATGCAGGCCGGCCGGCGTTGGCAGGCGGAGGAGATCGGTGCAGGTGGGATAAAAATCCACCAGCTCCACCAGCGACTTCGTCCGGCCCGGCTTCAGGCCGGGCGCACAGACGATGAACGGTACGCGCGCAACCTCCTCGTGCAGGTTCGATTTCTGCCAGAATCCATGTTCGCCGAGATGGTAGCCGTGGTCAGTGGTAAAGACGATGGCCGTCGAGTCGCGTAATCCGAGGCGTTCCAGTTCATCGAGCACCCGGCCGAGTTGTTCATCCATGAACGAAACCGACGCGTAATACGCCTGCCACATGCGGCGGCGGCCCTCCTCGTTGTCGTTGAGCCCATTGCCATCGGATCCGCGGCCGGCCGGAGGAATATCGTCCAGGTCTCCGGAAATCTGGGGAGGAATCTCGAGCTTGTCGTGCGGGTACAGATCAAAGAACCGCTTCGGCTGCACCAGCGGGAAATGCGGCCGGACAAAACCCACCGCCAGGAAGAAGGGCTTGCCCGCCGCCTTGCGCTCTTGGAGCACCTGAATGGCCTTCGTCGCGACCAGGTAGTCCGCCTGATCCGAGCCATCGTTTACATCCGTCTCGACGGTCGCCCACATGCGATCGGGGCCCTTGGCGTCACGGCCTTCGGTCTGGCGGGTCACGACGCCAGAATTGAGCAGCCGGTAAAGCCCCGGAGAAAACGTCTCGGCCGAGGTGGTGTTGTGGCGTTCAGTCCAGCATTCCGGCACGTCCGCGCCGTTGCTCCCGTCGAGTTGCGCATGTGGCACCGGCATGTGAAACACCTTCCCCACCCGGGCGGTGTGCAGGCCGAACTGTTGCAGGTGTTCGCCCAGGGTGGGCGCGCTGGCCGTGGACTTCGGGTAAATGCTCCGCATGAATGACGGCCGGGACGGGGCGCAGACCAGTCCTTGGCAATAGGCGCGTTCGAAGACCATCCCGGACGTCGCCAATCGGTCGAGATTGGGCGTCCGGCAAACGGTGTTGCCGTAGGCCGGAAGCACGCTGGCCTTGAGGTCGTCGGACAGGAGAAAGAGGATGTTCCTGATCTTGCCCGGGGGGAAACTCGGAACCGCGGCCGAGAGGACGGGAGTGATGCCGAACACAACCAGGCAGCAACGGAGCAACCAAATAAACCCGGGAGACGGCGATGTCATGGGATCGAACTCACGGCGGCAGCATGCTGAGTGCAAGGTTGGAGATTGAAAATGCACGCAAGAAAACAGCAGATTCAGATATAGCAGCGCGGCCTTTTTTCGAGACCGCGCTCGAAAAAAGTGGCGTGCTTCGCACGCAGCCGGATTTGCACCACCGAGACGCAGAGGACACAGAGAATACCGCCTGCCGAAAAGCCCGGCCAAGGCGACTCACTGACGGGGTGAAGCACTTTCCCTTCAATTTCTTGGTCTTCTCCTCTGTGGTAAAATGGTCTGGTTATGCCGTTAAGCACTAGAACCAACATGTTGGTCTCTACGCTCGAATTGCTAGGCAGATAAAGGCAGATGAATCTCCGGGCATCTGCGCCATCTGCGTCATCTGCGGTTAATGCCTTGGTTCTTGCCTTTGGTTGAGGATCCCGGGCCGCGTTGGGAACTTTCCGGGCCAGCCGTGGCCGGCCGGCGGGGAACTATGCACTCGCCAGCCATGGGTCTTGTTTTCAGCGTGGGATCGTCTCTTTCCGCACCCACCGATTGGCATTTTTTGATGTCCGCGTCCGCCCACCAGGCCGTTTTCCTCAGCTACGCGTCCCAGGACGCCGCGGCGGCCGCGCGCATCTGCGAGGCGCTGCGGGCCGCGGGCGTCGAGGTGTGGTTCGACCAAAACGAACTCGTCGGCGGCGATGCGTGGGATGCGAAAATCCGGAAACAAATCGCGGATTGCGCGCTGTTTGTGCCGGTGATCTCGGCGGCGACGCAGGCGCGGCTCGAGGGGTATTTCCGGATCGAGTGGAAGCTCGCGGCGCGACGCACGCACGCCATGGCGACCGCCAAGGCGTTTCTGCTTCCGGTCGTCATCGACGACACGCGCGACGCCGAGGCCCACGTGCCGGATGAATTTCGCGACGTGCAATGGACCCGCCTTCGCCAAGCCTACGGCGGGCAGGCCCGCCTGCCCGGCGGCGAGGCGCCGGAGAAATTCTGCGCGCGGGTGCAGGCTCTCCTGGCTGGCGAAGGTAGGGACGCCTCTCTCCCTCGACAGGCTCGGGACGCTGAGCTTGTCGAACGCGCGAGGCGTCCGGCGTCCGATGCCGGCGAGAGCCCCGGACGTCTCGGAGAGACGTCCCTACCCACAAAACCCGCGGGCCGCGTCCCAGCGGCGGCATGGATCGCCGCGGCTGCATTGACGCTCGTCGTCGCGGCCGGTGCTTGGCTGTGGCTGAGGCGCCCCGCCTCAGGTCCGGGGCCTGAACTGAGGCGAGACGCCTCAGCCACGACTACGACCACCGCCACGCCCCTTTCCGAGGCGCGGAAACTCACCCTCCAGGCGCGCGCGTTGATCGACGACGACCCGGTGGCGGTGCGGCAAAATTTCATCCTCGCGGAGGAGCTGTGCAAAAAGGCCGTCGCCCTCGATGTGTCGGATGGCGAGGCCTGGGCCACCTATGCGCGGGTGAGCCTGGGGTTTTGGGAATGGGGCTACGACGATACGCCCCGCCGGCGGGAGTTGGCCCGAAGCCAGAGCCAGAGAGCCATCCGGCTCGCGCCCGACTCGATCGAGGCCGGTTTGGCCGAGGCTGGTCTCGCCTATTTTTCACGGCCACGGTACGAACTGACCGAAGTGGGTGCCGAGCCGGAAAGGCGTTTACGTTCACTTCTGCGCCAGGCTCCGACCGATCGGAGGATTTATCGTCTGCTGGCGAACACCGTTGCTCGCTCCGGTCAGGCTGAGGAAGCCTCGGCCCTCCGCCAAAAATCTAACGCGCTGCCCGGTGGAGATCCCCAGGCGCTTTCCGACGATGCTGTGATCGATTCTTCCCGCAATCCATGGGAGGCCGACCAAATGCTCGATCGCGTATTTGCGGCTACTCCCACCAAGGCGGCCTATTATTGGCGGCTGGGCATTCGCGTCCATCGGAAGGGCGATTTGGACGCCGCCCGGATGTTTCTTGCGACGATTCCGGAGCAGTTGATGAGCGAAGACCTCTTCGCCGCCCAAGCCTATATTCTCTGGCTGCGCCTGGGCGACCCGGCGAAGGCGCTCGCTGCGATTGAAAAGATCCCGCGCGATTTCATTGAGGAGCGGCGGCAAATATATCCCCGCGCAACGCTGGTAGGACTTGCTCATGCCCTCGCAGGCCGGGATGCAGCCGCCAAGATCAAGTGGAGAGAAGCGCTGCGTCTCGTCGACCAACGCCTCACGACTGAGTCCAACCAGCCCGTTTGGGTTTTCAACAAGGCCCTGTTGCTGGCCTTGCTTGGGGATAAGACGGCGGCGAAGGAGCAGTTGGATGCGTTTCGCCAGCTCGGAGCCTATGCGGAATTCCTCGCTTCCGACGGGACGCCAATCGTCCTTCTCTTGCTGGGCGAAACCAACGAAGCGATCGGCGAGTATCAACGCCTCATGGCTAGAACTGGGATTTTGCGGATGCTGCCGTTGAGCGCCCTGCGCTTTGATCCGCTGCTCAAGCCCATCCGCGACGACCCGCGCGTGCAGGCGATGATCAAGGAAGGCCTGGCCTGGCTCGAAGAAAGGCGCCTCGCGGCGGCGACGAATCCCGCCACCACGACCAACGCACCTGCCCCCACTGCCCCATCTCCTTCGCGTCAGCCCGAGGGGGACGCGAAGTCCGTCGCCGTGCTCGCCTTCAAAAACCTCAGCGGCGATCCGGCGCGCGAATTTTTCTCCGATGGGTTGAGCGAGGCGGTGACGGATGTGCTCGGGCGCGTGCCGGGCCTGAAGGTCGTCGGCAGCGCCTCGGCGTTTTCCTTCAAGGGCAAGTTTGTGCCGATCCCGGAAATCGCGCGGCAGCTCGGCGTGACTCATCTCGTCGAAGGCACCGTGTTGCAGGAGGGGCAGACGGTGCGCATCACGGCGAAGCTCATTCAGGCCGACGGATTTCAAGTGTGGGTCTCCGACAAACTCGACCGCGAGCTGAAGAACATCTTCGCCCTGCACGACGAGGTCGCCGGGCTCATTGCGAAAAATCTCTCGCTGAAACTCGGGGCGAGTTCCGCCGCGTCGAAGGCCGCGGTGAATCCGGAAGCCTTCGAACTCTACGTGCAAGCCCGTCAGGCGTTGAATCTGCTGACGCCGGAGGGGTATGATCGGGCCGAAAGCGCGCTCGACCAGGCGCTGAAGCGCGAACCGAACTTCGCCCGCGCCCACGCCGCGCTCGCTGACGTTTGGAAGGAACGTTACCGTCGCGGCCGGCAGGCGGTCGAAGCGGAGGATCAGAACGAGACCGCGCGCATCCTGGCGAAGATCAGACAGGCGCTCGCCCTCGATCCCGATTCGACCGAAGCCCACGTTTCGCACGGAGTGTTGCTCATGGTAAACCGCAAGTATTCCGAGGCGGAGCCGATCCTCCGCCGGGCCGTGGCCCTCAACCCGAACGATGCAGCGGCCCGGGATGCGCTCGGACGGGCGCTGCTCAACCGCGGCAAAATGGATGAGGCGTTGGTCCAACTCAAGCTCTCGACCGAACTCGATCCGCTGTCTTGGTATTTCTGGGGCTATTACGGCGAAGTGCTGCGCATCGCCGGCCGAACTTCGGATGGAATCAAGGCTTTGGATCGCTCCCTCGGGTTGAGGCCGGATTTTAGCTATACGGTCGCGTGCAAGAGCTTTGCTCTGCTCGAACTCGCTCGTGTCACCGAGGCCGTCGCACTCGTCAGAGGCATTTCAGGCGGACCCTGGACCACCGAGGGCGCCAGACTCCGCGTCTTTGCCCGGGCGGGCTTGAAGGCCGAAGCGGAAGCACTGCTCGCCGCGTCCCGACCTCCCGGCTATACCTCCTTCCGCTGGGAGGCCGGCAGCCTCGTCGCGCTGGGACGAATCGAAGAGGCAATGGCGCTCCTGACCTCGCAATGGAGCAGTTCTGGTGACCTCTGGGACTCAATCTACGACCCGGTGCGCAACGATCCACGCTGGGTGAAGTTCCTTGCGGACGCCGGCCTGACCGAAGCCCACGCCCGCGCGCAGGCGTGGCGGAAGGCGCATCCGGCGGAGAAGGCGGTGGCCAGACCTTGAGCCGGGTGCGACGCGCCAAGCCGGCCTGCGCGCTTGCTTGCCGATTAGAAATCGCTTTCTGTTTTGCAAATGATCGAGCGGCTCATCGTTGACCTCGTGCAGGACCGGCTGGCGGCCAATCCGGCCGTCGGCCTCGTCGGGCCCCGGCAGGCGGGCAAGACCACGCTCGCGCGGGCGTTGTCGCCGGTGTATTTCGATCTGGAGCAGCCGGCGGAGCGCCTGCGGCTGGATGTGCAGTGGGCGGCACTGATGCGGCAGCGCAAGGTTGTGGTGCTCGACGAGGCGCAGGCCTGGCCGGAGGTGTTTCCGCGGTTGCGCGGCGCAATCGATGCGGAGCGCAAGCGCGACGGGCGGTTCCTGCTGCTCGGCTCGGTGTCGCCGGCGCTGATGCGGCAGGTGTCGGAGTCGCTGGCCGGGCGGCTGTCGCTGGTCGAACTGGCGCCGTTGCTCGCGTCGGAATTGCCCAGCGTGCCGCTGGCGAAGCGCTGGCTGCGGGGCGGTTTCCCGGATGGCGGCGTGCTCGGCGGCAACGGGTTTCCCCAGTGGCAGGCCGACTATCTCACGCTCCTCGCCCAGCGCGATCTGCCAGGGTGGGGCCTGCCCGCGAAACCGGCGGTCACGGAACGGCTGCTGCGCATGACGGCGGCGGTGCACGGGCAGATTTGGAACGCGAGCCAGGTGGGCCAGAGCCTCGGGCTGAGCTATCACACGGTGAACAGTTACCTGGATTTTCTCGAGGGCGCGTATCTCCTCCGCCGGCTGCCGCCGTGGCTGCCCAATTTGAAGAAGCGCCTCGTCCGGTCGCCGCGGATATACTGGCGCGACAGCGGCCTCCTCCATGCTTTGCTCGGCGTTCGCGACGCCGACGAACTCCTGCACCAGCCGTGGGTGGGTGCCAGTTGGGAGGGATTCGTGATCGGACAGGTTGTGGAATTCCTGGCGGCGCGCGGCGCGACGGTCGCGCCGCACTATTTCCGCACGAGCGACGGCTACGAGGTGGACCTCGTGTTCCAACTCGGCCGCCACCTCTGGGCCGTGGAGGTGAAACTCACGACGAGCCCCGCGCAGGCGGATTTCGCGCGCTTCAACACGGCGGCGGACCTCATCGGCGCCGACCGCCGCGTGCTCGTGGCGCAGGTGGGGGAGACGGTGTTCAATGGCCGGAGCGGGATTGCGTCGCCCGGCGGATTGCTGGAGCTGTTGACCAGGGAAATCCCATGAGCGCTGTGCCCAAGGCCGTGTTCCTGAGCTACGCCTCCCAGGACGCCGAGGTGGCGAAAAAAATTTGCGAGACCCTGCGCGCCGCGGGCGTCGAGGTGTGGTTCGATCAAAGCGAACTCGTCGGCGGCGATGCGTGGGATGCGAAGATCCGGAAGCAAATCGCGGATTGCGCGCTGTTCGTGCCGGTGATCTCCGCGGCGACGCAAGCGCGCACGGAAGGCTATTTTCGGCTGGAGTGGAAACTCGCCGCGCAACGCACGCACATGATCGCGGACGATGCAGCGTTCGTGCTGCCCATCGTGATCGACGACACGCGCGATGCGGACGCCCGCGTGCCGGCGGAGTTCAAGGCGGTGCAATGGACGCGGCTGCCGGGCGGGGAACCCGCGGAGAAGTTTTGCACCCGCGTGCAGGCGCTGCTCGGGGGAGAAGGTAGGGACGCCTCTCCGAGGCGTCCGTCGTCGGATACGAGCGCAAGTCCCGGACGTCTCGGAGAGACGTCCCTACCCGCGAAACCGTCCCGCCGCGTCCGTGCGATGGCATGGATCGCCGCGGCCGCGGTCATCGGCCTCGGCGTTCTTTACTTCGCATTGCGTCCCGAAAGAAATGCCGGTGCCGGAACGCGCCCCTCCGCCGCGCCGCTCTCCGAGGCGCGCAAGCTGGTCGCGCAAGCCCGCCAGCTTTTCGAGGAGGGCGACGATGCGAATCGGCAGAATTTTTTCACGGCCGAGGAATTGCTCAAGCGCGCGCTGGCGCTCGACCCCACCGACGGCGAGGTCTGGGCGGCGCAGGCCCAGCTCTCCGGCGTTTTCGAGCTTTTCTCCTACGATCGCACCCCGGCCCGGCGTGAGGCGCGGCAGATGCAGGCGGAGCGGGCGCTCAAGCTGGCCCCGAACTCGTTCGAAGCCGAGCTCGCCTACGTGGGACACCTCCGTCAAGTGCGCACTCCCGCCGCGATTGCCGAGGCCATTGCGCGTGGTCAGGCGTTGATTGCCCAGCGGCCCGCCGATTCACGCGTGCGCCGCGCCCTTGGGCTGATTCTCTCAAACACCGCTGAGCATTTTGAAGCGGCGCTCACCGAATTCGACCGGGCCCATGCACAACCTGGCGGCGATCCCGTAGCGCTGACCACCAAGGCGGCCGTGCTCTTCACCGCCGGGCGCTGCGCCGAGGCGGAGCAAACGGTGGCCACCGCGTTCGCCGCCCGTCCGCTCGGCCGGTTGCTGGTGCAGGATGCCCTGCTGAAACTCTGCTGGCGAGGCGATCTCGACGGCGCGGCCGCCGCGCTCGATCGGTGGCCCGCGTGGCTTTTTCTCGAGGACCGCGGCGCGTTTGCGGCCGGCTCCGTCTGGTTGTGGCGCGGTGAATTCGACCGGGCACTGGCCGTTTTTCGAGCAGCCCCGCGGGACTATTTCCAAGATCACATTTTCACGGGACCGCGCAGCGCACTTGTTGCCATCGCGCTCGAACTCGCCGGACGCCCGGACGCCGCCCGCGAGGAATGGGTCAAGGCGCTGCACGTGGCGGAGGCTGCGCGGGCCAACGATGACTATCGGCTGAGCGCGGCGACCTGGCGGGCGGTGGCGTTGAGCAGAACCGGAGACGCCACCGCGGCGACGGCCGCCTTCCGCAGCCTTGAGCAGAACGGCAATGGCTCGCTCGGTCGCCCCGGAGCGTTTTGGTGGCCGCTCACGGTCTTCGAGGATGGCTATGCGGTGCTGGGTCGAGCCGAGGAGGCCCTGCCGGCGTTTCAACGCTTCGCCGTCACGTCGTCGGGGCAGTATCCCCGGGCCGCGCTGCAGTTGAACCCCGCGTTTGCCGGATTCCGCAAGGATCCACGCTTTGCTGCACTCCTCACCGGCGCCACCGCTCCCGCTGGGCCGAAGTCCGCCGATGATCGGGTCGTTGCGACCGCCGCCCCGGCGGATAAATCCGTCGCCGTGCTCGCCTTCGCCAATCTCTCCGACGACAAGGCCAACGAGTATTTCTCCGACGGCATCAGCGAGGAACTGCTCAATGTGCTGGCGAAGGTGCCGGGCCTGGCTGTGCGCGGGCGATCCTCGGGTTTTTATTTCAAGGGCAAGCAGGTCAAATCCGCTGAGATCGGCCAGCAGATCAACGTGGCTTACCTCGTGCAAGGCAGTGTGCGCCGCGCCGGCGACCGCGTGCGCATCTCGGCCCAGCTCATCCGCAGCGCGACCGACGAGGTCGTCTGGTCCTCCGGCTCACTCGACCGCGACGTGAAAGACATCTTCGCTGTGCAGGACGAGATCGCCGCGAAGATCGCCGCTGCCCTCACCGACAAGCTCGGGATGACCTTGCCGGTGTCGGCCAAGACCATGCCCGAGGCCTACACCCTCTATCTGCAGGCCCGGGCCACCCTGGCGAAGCGTGGTGTGTCCAACCTCCGCGAAGCCGTCCGCATGTTTGAAAAGGTGACCACAATGGATCCCGACTACCTGCCCGCCCGTTCAGGGATGGCCATCACCTTGGCGTTACTGCCCGCCTGGAGCCGCTCCTTGAGTTTGGGCGAGGGTCTGGACTTGATCAACCGGGCCAGGCGCGAAGCCCGGCTGGTGATCGACCGCCAGCCCGGCAATGCCGAGGCTTGGTCCGCCTTGGGGCTAATCTACTCCTCTTATGACTGGCGCTGGCAGGAGGCCGGCGAGGCGGTCGTCCGCTCCCTGGCTTTGGCACCGAATGACGCGGAAATTGTGAATTTCGCGGGCGACTACTACCGCCTCGTGCTCGCCGACCCGCAGGCGGTTGCGACGGAAAAACGGGCGGTAGAGCTAAATCCCTTGCAAGTGGTCAACCACAACGACCTCGCCGTTTGTCATTTGGCCTTTCGCCAATACGAACTCGTCATCGAGCCGGGGCGCCGGGCCATCTCCATCGCGCCGGAGCAGGTGGAGAACTATGATACCTTGTTCCGGGCCTTCGGTTTCTTGCGGCGCTTCGACGAAATGCGGGAGGTGATGGCCGCCGCGCGCCGCAACACTCCCGCCGGGTCGGCCATCCTCGCCAACATGGAGATATTGGCCGCTATCTTCGAAGGCCGAGCCGCGGAAGCCCTGCGCCTCCTCGGGGAATTCCGCCCGCACGTAGAGCAAGGGGGATATTCACCGGCCGAATATGGTTACAACTATCTCTGGCTTGGTCATCCGGACAAGGCCCTCCCTTGGCTGACGCTCGGCGTCAAGGGACACGACCTCAGCTTGGTCGACCGTTTCACGGTCGACCTCGAGCTTGTCGCCGCCCATCCCGTGACCCGAGTGGTGCTGGAGGAACCGGGCTTGAAGGAGTTGATGGAAATCCGCGCCCGCCACGCCCGCGCCGCCAAGGCCCAGAAATGAGCGCCGCGGAAAACAAAGCCGTCTTCCTTTCCTACGCGTCGCAGGACGCGGTGGCCGCGCAGCGCATCTGCGACGCGCTGCGCACCGCGGGCATCGAGGTGTGGTTCGACCAGAACGAGCTCGGCGGCGGCGATGCGTGGGATCGGAAGATCCGCAAACAGATCGCGGACTGCGCGCTGTTCGTGCCGGTGATCTCGGCGGCCACGCAGGCGAGGCACGAGGGATATTTCCGGCTGGAGTGGAAGCTCGCGGCGCAGCGCACGCACATGATGTCGGGGGTGCGGGCGTTCTTGCTCCCGGTCGTCGTCGACGGCACGCGCGACGCCGAGGCCCACGTGCCGGACGAGTTTCGCGAGGTGCAGTGGACCCGTCTGCCGGGCGGAGAAACGCCACAGGCGTTTTCGGCGCGGGTGAACAAATTGCTGGGTGGTTCGGAGGTGGAGCCGGGACGCCCTCGTCCCGCTCAACGCGACGAGGGCGTCGCGTCTCCAGCCTCAGCGCCAGCCCAGGTGGGCCGCCGCGTCCCGGCGGCGGCATGGGGCATCGCCGCGCTCGCGGCCGTGTTTGCGGCCGGCGGTTATTTTTGGTCAACGCGCACGCCGGTCCCCGCGCAGAATGCAGGCTCCGGGCCGCGCCCGCCCACCTCAGAAAAGGCCGCGGTCACTTCCGCTATTTCCGAGAAATCCCTCGCTGTCCTCCCGTTTGCCAATCTCAGCACCGAAAAGGAAAACGAGTTCTTCGCCGACGGCATGCACGACGAGCTGCTCTCCGCGCTCGCGAAGGTCGGCACCCTCAAGGTCATCTCGCGCACCTCTGTGCTCGCCTACCGCGATCCCGCGAAGCGCGGCCTCACGCTCCGGCAGATCGCCGCCGAGCTTGGGGTGGCCAATATCCTCGAGGGCACCGTGAGCCGCGCGGCCGGCAGCGTGCGCATCAAGGTGAAGCTGATCGACGCCGCGACTGACCAGCCGCGTTGGGAAGACACCATCAACCTCAAGGCCGTGACGGACGTTTTCCAGGCGCAGGCCGACATCTCCGCGCAGATCGCGCAAGCGCTCGCCGCCACGCTTTCGCCCGAGCTGAAGCTCGCCCTCGCCAAAAAGCTCACGACCAATCCCGCCGCCTACGACCTCTACCTCCGCGCGCGCCGCTGGTGGGAGCTGGGGCGCGCCAAGCTTCGGACGATCGCCGACTATGACGAAGCCGCGATCGGCCCTCTCGAACAGGCCGTCGCGCTCGATCCGAAGTTCGCCGCCGCCTACGCCGAGCTCAGCCAGGTTCACTCTCATCTCTACTTTTGGCCCGATCGCGATCCCACGCCGGAGCGGCTGAAAAAGGCGAAGGAGACCGCCGACAAGGCCCTGCTTATCGATCCGGCGCTGCCGGTCGCTCACCTCGCCCTCGGTTACTACTATTACGCCGGCCCCGCCGACTACGCGCGGGCGACGGAGGAATTCGCCACCGCCCTCGTGGCGATGCCCGGTGATGCCGACGCTCTCTTTTATCTCGGGCTCACGCAACGCCGGCAGGGCCGATGGGCGGAAGCGACCGTGAACCTCGAGCGAGCGTTTGCCATCAACCCGCGCAATCAGGAGATTTCGGGGAATTGGGTTACGGTCCTGAGCGCGCAACGTTTCTACGCGCGCGCGGAGCAAGCGGCAGACCGGGTGCTGGCGATTGATCCGGCGAACAACGCGCAGCTCCGCAACAAGGCACTGGCTCGTTTTGCGCGGGACGGCGATCGGGCGCGGTATCGAGCTGCGCTCGAGGCCACGCGGATGGAGGCCGGCGAGCAGCCGCCGGACCCGCGGATCGGGCAGTTTCGAATCGCGATTGAGGACGGGCATTACCCCGAGGCCGTCGGGATTTTCGTAGCAGCGCCGGAGTTGCTCGACCGGGACTCGCCAATGGCACGTCAGTACCCCGTGGGGGCCGATCTACATCGCTACTTTTCTGCCGCGACCGCGACCGGCGAACAGGCAAAGGTGCGCGTCCGAGCCTTGGCCGCGATCGGCCGGACGAGGGTGGAGGCGACGGAGCGGCGGGACGAATGGCGACAGGGCGCGCGGCTGGCGATACTCCACGCCTACGCACGCCAGCCCGACGAAGCCCGAAGGCTCGCGGACCGCGTCCTGGAACTGATGCCCATGAAACGCGATAGCCTGGATGGCACGTTCGCACTCCATGCGGTTTCGCTCGTGCATCTCGCACTCAACGATCGCGACCGCGCGCTCGCGTTGCTCGACCAGGCGCTGAGTGTTCCAAGCCTTCTGATCGCCAACGAGCTCCGCCTCGAACCGTGGTGGGCGCCGCTGCGCGACGACCCGCGGTTCAAGGCCGCACTCGCGAAGGCCGCGCCGCGGGACTGACGATGAGCGCCGCACCCAAAGCCGTCTTTCTCTCGTATGCGTCGCAAGACGCGGAGGCCGCGCTTCGCCTCGGCGCGGCGCTGCGGGCCGCGGGCGTGGAGGTCTGGCTCGATCAAGAGGGCGGGCTCGTCGGGGGCGACGCGTGGGATCGCAAGATCCGCGACCAGATCGCGACGTGCGCGCTGTTCGTGCCGATGATCTCGGCCAACACACAGGCGCGGCGCGAAGGGTATTTCCGGATTGAGTGGCGGCTCGCCGCGCAGCGGACCCACGCGATGTCCGACGACACGGCCTTCCTGCTGCCCGTCGTGATTGACGACACGCGCGATGCGGACGCGCGCGTGCCGGTGGAGTTCAAGGCGGTGCAGTGGACGCGGTTGCCCGCTGATGAAACGGCGGAGAAATTTTGTGCGCGGGTGAGGAAACTGCTCGGCGACGAAGGCACGCCGGTGCCCAGCACGCCAGTGATCGGGGTGCCGCCTGACGATCCCCGGGGGCGCGAACGAGCCGCAACCGCGCCTTCGCAGCGTGGTCCTTGGTTCGTGCCAGTGGTGCTCGCTGGCGCCGTCATCATGGCGCTCGCGCTCTGGCAGCCGTGGCGCGAGAAAGAAAATCCCGTTTCGACGGCGGCCGGGCCGAAGGCCGCCGCACCACTGTCCGACGCACAACGACTGGTGCGGCAGGCCCGCGTGCTGATCGACGACGACCCGCTGGTCGTGAGGGAGAGCTACAAGTCCGCGGTCGACCTTTGCGAACGGGCGACGCAACTCAGTCCCGATGACGGCGAGGCTTGGGCGACCCTGGCCCGCGCCAACCACCGCCTCGCCACCGAATACCGGGAGGACACCGGGAAGCGCCGGGCCGCACTCCGCGGCCAAGCCGAGCGGGCGATCCGGCTCGCCCCGGATTCAATCGAAGCCGGCCTCGCGATGGCTGAATACGAACTGTCCTTTGAGGACAATGTCGCGGCCGCCCGGACCCGGCTGTTGCGCCTGATCGAGCGGGCCCCCACCGACCGCCGGCTGCTGCGCATGCTGGTATCCCTCGAGGAGGATCGCGGGCAGGACGTGCGGGAAGCCCGGCGTTGGACCGACCGGGCGAATGCGCTGCCGGGTGGCGATGCCGGCACTTTGCTGTCCCTGGCGTGGGTGCATTGGGGGCGCAACGAGTTTCCGCAGGTGCGCGAAGCCGTGGAAAAATCCCTCGCGATCCGGCCGATGACGGAATCCTGCCAACTCCGGCTCATGCTGTTCAACCAATCGGGCGACTTCGAGGGCGCCCGGCGATTCCTGCGGGAGATGCCGGCGGCGATCCTCCGCGAAGACCGCACGGCAATGGTCGGCTACGAGGTGCAGCTTTTCGCTGGCGATTACGAAGGCGCGCTACGCACCATCACGGCCGTCCCGCGCGAGATTCTCGAAGAGGGCCTTTTTTTCTCCGCGCGCGGCTATCTGGCGGGCAACGCCCTGCTGCTCGCCGGCAAAGCCAACGCCGCCAAGGTCGAGTTTGGCGCCGCGTCGAAAGCCCTCGACGAGCGACTCGCGGAGACGCCCCGGGACAGTCGGGTCGTCTACCACCGGGCGATGGTTCTCGCCCGGTTGGGTGAGACCGCGAAAGCCGAACAACAGCTCGTCACCGCGCGCGAGCTCGGTCGTGACGACTGGTATGAGCCCGATGCCTGCATGCTGCTCGGCCGCATCGACGAGGCGCTCGCGAGCTTCACCCGCACGATCGACCGGACGCAGTCGCGCTGGCCCGGTCGCCTGCGCTACCTCAAATACGACCCGCTACACGAGCCGCTGCGCCGCACTGCCCGCGGAGCCGCAATCGTGATCCAAGGCGATGGTTGGTTGCGGGAGATGCTCGCCGGGGGGAGTAAAGGCGATGGTGCCGCACCAGCCGTTTCGCAAGTTTCCGAACAATCCGTCGCGGTCCTCGCCTTCGCCAACCTCAGCGACGACAAGGCCAACGAGTATTTCTCCGACGGCATCAGCGAGGAGCTGCTCAACGTGCTCGCCAAGGTGCCGGGCCTGACCGTGCGCGGCCGTTCCTCGGGGTTCTATTTCAAGGGCAAGCAGATCACATCGGCCGAGATCGGCCGGCAGTTAAACGTGAATCATCTCGTGCAGGGCAGCGTGCGCCGCGCCGGCGACCGGGTGCGGATCTCCGCCCAGCTCATCCGCGCCGCGACGGACGAGGTCGTCTGGTCCTCCGGTTCGCTCGAGCGCGAGCTGAAGGACATCTTTGCCGTGCAGGATGAGATCGCGGGGCTGATCGCGAAAAATCTCTCGGTGGGCATGGGCGTGGCGGCGCGCGCGCCACATCAGGTGAACCCGGAGGCGCTCACGGCGTTGCTGGAGGGCCGGCATTTCTGGGTGTTGCGCACGACGGAGGGTTTTGCCCGCGCGCGGGAGTTGTTCAACCGGGCGGTCGCGCTCGATCCGAACTGGGCGCCAGCGCACGCGGCGCTGGCCAATCTGCTGACGATCGAGGCGTCGTTCCTCAAGGGCGGCGGCGGGTCGTTCAGCGAACTCATGGCCGCCGGGGCGCGCGAAGCAAGACGGGCGATTGAGCTCGATCCGACGCTGGGCGAGCCGTACGCCGCGCTGGGGAAAATCGCGATGGAGGAACGGCGCTTCGCGGAGGCGGAGCAGGAATTTCGCCGCGCGCTGGCGCTCGAGCCGAACAATGCGCTGGTGCGGGACTGGTATGGCGACCTTGCGGTTACGCAGGGCCGGCTCGATGTGGCGATCGCGGAATACCGGCGGGCGCTGGAACTCGAACCGCTGTCGCCCTACATCCAGTGGGACCTTGCGTGGGAATTGATGCACATCCGCCGCTACGCCGAGGCGCTGACTCTGGTGGAGCGGGCGGCGGCGCTGACGCCCAACGGTTCGGCCCGCCTCTCGTTGCGGCGCGCGCGGCTCCTGATGGAACTCGGCCGCACGGCCGAGGCAGAGGCACGCGCCGCGCTGCAGGCCTATCTGGAGGGACGGCGGACGGGCAGCGATCCGCAATTTGCCAACGAAGCGGTGTATTGTCTGCGCGCGCTGGGCTCGCCCGCGGAACGCGAGCGGTGGACGAATGAGTTGTTGCGGCTCTACCCGGACAGTTTCGCCAGCGGGGTGATCCTGCTCATGCTCGGGCAGCCGGAGAAGGCGTATCCGTTGCTCGAAAAAACCCCGGCGATTTTTTGGCAGCAACTCTACTGGGATCCCGTATTCGACCCGGCGCGCGACACGCCGCGCTTCCGGCAACTGCTGGAGAAGCTCGGCTGCGCGGAAGAATACAAAGTCGCGCGGGCGACCCAGGCCCGCCTGCTCAAGGAAGGTGGAACGGGCAAATGAGCACCGCGGAGTACAAAGCCGTTTTCCTTAGCTACGCGTCGCAGGACGCGGCGGCCGCGCAGCGCATCTGTGCGGCGCTGCGGGCGGCAGGCGTCGAGGTATGGTTCGATCAAAACGAACTCACGGGCGGCGACGCGTGGGATGCGAAGATCCGGAAACAAATTGCCGAGTGCGCGCTCTTCGTGCCGGTGATTTCGACGGCGACGCAGGCGCGGCACGAAGGGTATTTTCGCTTGGAGTGGAAGCTCGCGGCGCAACGCACACACATGATGTCGGGTGTCAGGGCTTTTTTGCTGCCGGTCGTGATCGATGATACGCGCGACGTTGAGGCGCACGTGCCGGAGGAGTTCCGCCCGGTGCAGTGGACGCGCCTGCCGGGCGGCGAGACGCCGGACAAATTTTGTGCGCGGGTGAAAACGTTGCTCGGGGGCTCAGCCGACGTGGCACGGGTCTCCCGACCCGTGGGCTCGGACGACACGGGTCAGGAAACCCGTGCCACGCCCAAGGCACCCCGCCGCGTCCCAACTCCGGCGTGGATCGCGCTCGCCTTGCTCATCATCGGCGTCGCGGCCGCCAGTCTGTGGTTGAGGCGTCCCGCCTCAGTTTCTGCTCCGGACCTGAGGCGGGACGCCTCAGCCACGACTGACGCCGCCGCTCCCCTTTCCGAAGCGCGCAAACTCACCCTCCAGGCCCGCGCGCTGCTCGACGAAGACCTACTTGCGGTGCGCGAAAACTACCGGCTCGCGGAGGAGCTGTGCCAGCGCGCGACGAAACTCGATCCGGCGGACGGCGAAGCGTGGGCGACCCTCGGGCGGATTTCCACGGCGATGATCAGCCGGAACTACGACACCACGCCGCAACGCCGCGAAGCTGCGCGGAGCCAGGCCGAGCGCGCCATCCGGCTGGCGCCGGATTCGATTGAGGCCGGGCTGGCGATCGGAACCTACCTCTCGTTGGACGGTATGACGCCGGACATCGAGCGGCGCTATCGCGCGTTGCTCGCTCGCGCACCCGCAGATTCGCGCGTGGCGCTGCATCTGGCGTCGGCGCTGGAGGGTCTCGGCCGTGAGACCGAGGCGACAGATATCCGGTTCAATCATCCAGCCTTCGCCGCGAACAATCCGCGTCCCCTCGTCGCCGAGGCTTTCGCGCTCCGCAACCGAAACCGCCGGACAGAAGCCGAGGCGCTCGTGGATCGAGCGCAGGCGATGGCTCCGAGTTTCGGCGGTTTTCAATTGAAAGTGCTGCTGGCCAACTCGTGGGCCGATCTGGACGCTTCCAAGCGCGCGATCGAGGCGGTGCCGCCGCAGCTCTTGCTGGAGGACGTTTTCGTGAGTCTCGCCGCCCGGACATGGATTTATGCCGGCGAAGCAGACAAGGCGGGCGAACTGCTGCGGCGCGTGCCCCGGGATTTTTTCGAGGAAGCGCGCCAGTTCGTGCCCAAGGGCTACCTCAGCGGCTGGGTCATGCAGATCTCGGGCCGGCCGGCGGCGGCGCAAGCCGAGTGGAAGCAGGCCCTGGTCGTCATCGAAAAGCGCCTCACGACCGAGCCGAGCCGGACGGAGTTCCTGCGCTACAAGGCGCTGCTGCTGGCGCTGACCGGACAAAAGCCCGCGGCGGAAACGGCCTGGAACCTCTATGTCGAGTATGCCCCGGTGACGTCGCCGCAACAGCCGGGCAAGCGCCAGCGCGGCGCGGCCGGGCGCAGCGGGATGCCGGACGAGGAATTCCTGCTGACGATGGGCCAGCGCGAGGAGGCGCTCCAAGGGATCGCCCAGCGGCGCGGGGCGATGCCCGCGCGCACCAAGGCCTTCGATCTGCGCTACGCCCCGTGGTATGCGTCGATCCGCGATGATCCGCTCGTGCAGGAATTCATCGCCGAGGGCGTGGCCGAACTCGCGGCCCAGCGGCAGACCGGAGTGAGACCGGGTAGATCGCGAGCAACCGAGGCGCCGGCGCAGGCCAGCGACAAATCCGCCCTAGCGGACAAATCCGCCCTAGCGGACAAGTCCTCCCCGGCAGACAAGTCCGTCGCCGTGCTCGCCTTCAAGAATCTCAGCGGCGATCCGGCGCGCGAGTTTTTCTCCGATGGACTCAGCGAGGCGGTGACGGATGTGCTCGGACGCGTGCCGGGCCTGAAGGTCGTGGGCAGCGCCTCGGCGTTTTCCTTCAAGGGCAAGCCAACCTCGATCCCGGAAATCGCGCGGCAGCTCGGCGTGACCCATCTCGTAGAGGGCACGGTGCTCCAGGAAGGCCAGACCGTGCGCATCACGGCAAAGCTCATCACGGCCGACGGGTTTCAGGTGGGGCCTCCTGAAAAAGCCGACAGCGAGCTGAAGAACATCTTCGCCCTGCACGACGAGGTGGCCGGGCTGATCGCGAAAAATCTCTCGCTGAAACTCGGCGCGAGTTCCGCCGCCTCGAAGATCGCGGTGAACCCGCAAGCCTTCGAACTCTACGTGCAGGCCCGTCAGGCCTGGAGTCTTCGCACGACGGCCGGATTCGACCGGGCCGAAAGCGCGCTCAATCGCGCGCTGGAGCTTGAGCCAAACTTCGCCCGCGCCCACGCGGCGCTCGTCGACGTGTGGGTGGCGCGCGGATTCCGCAGCCAGCAGTCGAGGGAGGCGGCAGACCAAGCCCACTCCGCCATGATCGCGCGCGGCAGGGCGACGATTACCCGGGCGCTCGCGCTCGATCCCGATTCGGCCGAAGCCCGCGCTTCGCTCGGGCATGTGCTCCACAATGACGGCAAGGCAGCGGGGGCCGAGACGGAGCTTCGGCGCGCCTTGGCGCTCAACCCGAACAATGCCTCAGCCCATAGTTGGCTGAGCCGCGTGCTGGTCTCATCCGGGCGAATGGATGAGGCGCTCGAGCACTCGCGGATCGCGACCAAACTCGACCCGCTGGCGCCGGTAATCTGGAACAATCACGCGACTTGGCTCGTATACACGGGGCGGCCCACGGAGGCCATCATCGCTTGCGAGCGAGCGCTCAGCGTGCAGCCGAGTTTCCTCCAACCGCTCGCGGTCAAGAGTTTTGCCTTGGCCGCACTCGGTCGCCTGAGCGAGGCCGTCGCCCTGGTGAAATCGCTGCCCAACGAGGGCGCCGGGGTCGGGCGCAACGAACTTTTCGTCTACGCCCTGGCGGGTCTAACGGCCGAACTGGAGGCAATCCTTGCCGCGCCCCGTTTTGACGGGAGCGGGACCGATCAACGGCATTTTGCCCTCCTTGCGCTGGGACGAAACGACGAGGCTCTGGCGCTCCTGTCCCAGAGTGGCATAAAGCACGGTGGTGGGGTGGCCCATTACCTCTGGAGCCAAATCTACGATCCCGTGCGCAACGATCCGCGCTGGGAAAAGTTCATCGCCGCCGCCGGGCTGACTGAAGCGCACGCCCGCGCGCAGGCGTGGCGTCTTGCGAACCCGCCGGAGAAGGCGGCGGCGCGGTGAACGCTCAACGCTAAACGCTCAAGTGACCAAACCAAATTCAACCCAGCGGAGGGCGAGACCTTGAGCATGGAGCGAAACGGTGGCCGCGCCTCGGGTGTTGGCCCCGCAGAAAACCCAGGCGGAGTATGGCAAAAAAATGGGATTATGAAAATCCTCCAACCTCGGCGACCGGCAATTCTTCTTTTTCCATTTTTCTGCCAAAAGGATTGGTCGGTGATGTGGCGGCGGCGTTTTTCCAACGGCACCCGTTGGTTCAGGATCGCGCTGTGGGCCATCGGCCCGGCCGCGGTCGGGTTCGCCGCCGATCAACCCCAATGGGGCGAGCCCCACTCGCGCAACATGGTTTCGGGCGAAAAGGGACTGCCCGCGACGTTTGATCCCGCGACCGGCGCCAACCTCAAGTGGTCGGCGCGGCTGGGCAGTGAGACGAATGCGACGCCCGTGATTGCCGCCGGCCGGGTCTATCTTGGCACCAACAACCACCTGCCACGCGATCCCCGGCACCGCGGCGACCGGGGCGTGCTCCTCTGCCTCGATGAGCGCACGGGAGAATTGATCTGGCAGCTGGTGGTGCCGAAAATCACCACGAGCAGGTATTGGGACTGGCCCTACATGGGCATCAATTCACCGGTGACGGTAGTCGATGGCCGCGTCTACGGGATCAGCAACCGGGGCGAGGTGCTGTGCCTCGATCCGGCCGGGCTGGCGAACGGCAACCAGGGACCTTTTCTTGACGAGGCGCGGCACCAGACACCCGCGGAGGAGGCGCCGATTCCGATCGGAGAACGCGATGCGGACATCCTGTGGTTATACGATGTGGTGGGGCAACTGGGCGTGCGGCAGCACGACGCGGCGCATGGCTCGATTCTCTCCCACGGCCCGTATCTGTATGTGAACACGTCCAACGGCGTGAGTGACACGCACCGGACGATCGAGGCCCCCGACGCCCCGAGCCTGATCGTGCTTGAGCGCGCCACGGGCCGGCTGGTGGCCACGGACGGAGAGCGCATCGGGCCGCGGATTTTCCATGGCACGTGGTCGTCTCCCGCGGTGATCGAACTGGGCGGGCGACCGGTGATCGTGTTCGCGGGCGGGGACGGGGTGGTCTACGGATTCGAGCCGCCGGCCTCGCCACCGCCCCTCGGCGAGGTCCGGCGGCTGCGCAAGCTCTGGCAATTCGACTGTGATCCGACGGCACCCAAGGAAGACATCCACCGCTACGTGAGCAACCGGACGGAGGGCCCGAGTTCCATCAAGAGCCTGCCGGTCGTGCACGGCGGGCGGATTCATGTCACGGTCGGTGGCGAACCGTTTTGGGGCAAGAACGAGTCCTGGTTGAAGGTCATCGAGCCGCCCGTCTCCGGCCCGGGCGAGCCCCGCGAAGTCTGGACGTTTCGGCTCAACAAACAGGTGATGAGCAGTGCCGTGGTGCACGACGGGCTGGTCTATGTGGGCGACACGGGGCGCAAGTTGTATTGCCTGGACGCCGCGACCGGCCGGCCGGTGTGGAGCCACGAGGTGAAGGGCGAACTCTGGGCCACGCCGTTGGTCGCGGACGGCAAGGTGTATTTTGCCACGCGACGCGGCGAGGTGCTGGTCTTTGCGGCCGGCCGGGAGCAGCGGCTGCTCGGCGAAACGGCGCTGGGGGCTCCGATCAGTGCGACGCCGGTGGCGGCCAACGGGGTGCTCTATATCACGACGATGACGCACCTGTATGCGGTCCAGGCGGCGGGGAGGTGATGGGTGGGAAACTCGTTTTTCGGCGAATGGCAGGCGCACCTGCACGTTGACGTTTGCCCGTAGCTGCGAGCGCCAGCAGCCCGTCGGACTTGGAAGATCACGTTTCGGATGCTGCGCGAGTTTTTGCCGGCAACGCGCCGGACAACTCGGACGGGCTGCTAAATGCCGTGCGGAGCACGGCGGGAGAAACGGGATTTTCGAGTATTTCTTGTTTGGGTACGGAGTGGTCCGGCGATTTCATCATCGAACCGCAGCGCAACACTGAAGGCAGTCAGGGCGAAGAGGATCTTCACGAGCGTTTTCATGGCATTCTCTTGGTCTGGAACAATTCTCATGCCGCGGCACCGGTCGCCCGACTGGCCGGGACTCGGGGACACCGCCCCCGGTCCGCTAAGAGCGAAGGGTTTTCCGAGCGTCCTTGAGGAGGAGGTAGAGTGCCAGCGGATCGCCCGGTAGCGGTTCGAAGCCCGCCAGCCGACGGTAAAAATCTCTTGCCCGTTCGTGTTTGGCGTGGACGAGCAGCGCGCCAATGCCGAGGGATTCGGCCACCTCAAGCACCCGGCGGATGGCATCGAGCAGCAGGCTCTGGCCGAGACGGTGCCCTTGCGCGGTTTTGTCCACGGCCAATCGGGCGAGCAGCACCACGGGGATCGGATGGCGGGCCGCGCCTCTCGCGAGGCGTTCGCTCGCGTCTTCGTGCAACACCTGACTTGCGGTCAGCGTATAGTAGCCAAACACGGTGTCCGCCTCGCCGCAGACGACGAAGGTTCGGGCGTACCCCGCTTGGTGATTGGCGAGCGCGAATTTCCGCAGATACGCGTTCAAGGCCTCCTCTCCGCAGTCGAAGGCGGAGACCCGATGCTGCGCAGCAATGGGGACCGGGTGGTTAGGCGCTGCGGAAGACACCGCCAGTCGCGGCTAGCTGCTTCAAGGCCGGTAGGACGCGCGCGGGACGGTCCAAGAGGGCGTTGAACGCGTCCCAGTCCTTACCCTTCATCGTGAAGGTGCGGCGTTCAAGCAAGTCCTGCTCGGCTTGGCGCAGGGCTGAGCTGACGACGTATTCTGTCAGCGTTGAGGCGTGCGCCACGTTGGCGGCCTGTTGCAGCAGCTGCTTCTTTTTCGGCGTGATGCGGAGGTGAAGGTGGGCGGTGGCGGTCGGCATGGAGGCAGAGAATCGACTGTGTTGCCACTGTCAAAACAGAGACAGCAGGGGGCGCCAAAACTCGGCGCGACGGACCCGGAAACGCGAGCAAACGATCAAGCGTGTCGCAGCAGGCGGAGGCAGTCCTTACCTGTTCACAAAAAGTTGGATTGAACGCGCGAAGATCGGGGGCAGCCTCCCGCCGGCCACGCGGAAACCACGAACTCGCCACCGGTGGAGGCGATTTTCAGTGTGCCGGCGTTTCCGGCCCACCCACTCAGCCCCGCCATGTCCGAATCCGCCAGGGCCGTCTTCCTTCGCTACGCGTCGCAAGACGCGGAGGCGGCGCGGCGCATCGCCGAGGCGTTGCGCGTGGGTGGAACCCAGGCCCGCTCGGAGATCGGGCCCGACCTGAACAGTCCAGGCCAATCGACCTGGATGATCTGCCTTGATTCACCCGCTGTGGGTCCGATACCCCGAAGTTTACCCGCCGGAGGCGGCGCCAAAGGCGACCAGGGTTTACCCGCCGGAGGCGGCGCCAAAGGCGACCAGGGCTTGCCCGCCGGAGGCGGGTGAACTTCGGCTTGGTTGTAGCCGGCCTCGCTGAGGCCGGACCGGGGTCAGCCTACTTCGCCAAGCCTTCCACCTTCGCCAAGTCTTCGGCGGACAGGTCGAAGGCCAGGCCGACCCCGGCTACACGGTCCGGCTTTCCGAAATGCCCCGGAGCTTGCTCCGGGGATTTTTACTCGGTGGTGGCTGCGCCGCCTTGGGCCCTCTGTGACCCAAAATCACTGCGGAAAACAGGACGATTCCACTGTCACCTTTGCCGTTTTGGTTTCAGGCAAAAAGCTCTGGCCTCGCGGCCTTCGTCTGCGCCATCGTCGTCCGATGAACCTCCGACTCCTTGCCTGCGTCGCGGCCTTTGGCATTTCGGCCTCGCTGCTGCCGGCCCAAACCCGCCCGATCGAGCTCGCGGACTTGTTCCGCCTGAAACGCGTCTCCGATTCGCAGATCTCGCCGGATGGGAAACGCGTGGCCTACGTTGTCACCGAGGTCCTCAAGGACGAGAACCGCACCAACAGCGATGTGTGGCTCGCGGCCGCCGACGGCTCCGGCGGGCCGCGCAAGCTCACGAATTCGCCGAAACACGACCGCCATCCGCGCTGGTCGCCGGATGGAAAGTGGATCGCGTTTGAGTCCACCCGCGACGGCACCTCGCAGATCTGGCTGCTACCCGTCGACGGCGGCGAGGCCCGGAAGCTCACGACGATTTCGACCGGCGCGGCGCAGGCGAACTGGTCGCCGGATGGCAAGGCGATCGCGTTTGTGTCGGCGGTGTTTCCCGAGTTTTCGGCGAAGCCGTTCAAGGAGTCGGACAAGCTGAATCAGGAAAAGCAGGAGGCGCGGGAAAAATCGAAGGTGAAGGCCCGCGTGATCGACCGGCTGCTCTACCGGCACTGGGACGAGTGGGTGGACGACAAGCGCCAGCATCTCTTTGTCGTGAAGGTGAAGGCCGACGGTGCGGCCGACGGCGGATTCGACGGGCTCACCGCAGGCGAACCGCGCGACGTGACGCCGGGCGAAAACGACGCGGTGCCGACCTCGAGCACGTTCAGCGCGGGCGACGAGTTTGCGTTTTCGCCCGACGGAAAGGAGCTCGCATTCACGGCGCCGCCGCTGCCGATCCGCGAGCAGGCGTGGCGGACGAATCACGACATCTGGACGGTGAATCTCGCCAGCGGCGAGCGCACGCAGGTCACGACTGCGCCAGGCGCGGACGGTTTCCCGCGTTACTCCCCGGATGGAAAATCGATCGCGTATCGGGCGCAGAAACGAGCCGGCTTCGAAGCCGACAAATGGGATCTCTGGGTGCTTGATCGGGCCAGCGGCGAAAGTCGCAGCCTGACGACGAACTGGCCGGAATCGGTGGATGCGTTGGCCTGGTCGCCGGACAGCCAGACCATATACCTTGAGGCGCAGGAAAAGGGGCGTGGTCCGCTTTGGAGCGTGGCGGCGAATGGCGGCGAGGTGAAGCGGCTGTTCAACGATGGCGTGAACAGCGATCTTTCGGTTTCACCGGACGGGCGCTGGCTGGCCTTCACGCAAAGCCGGCTGAACCGTCCACCGGAGATCGGCCGGCTCGTGCTGGGCGAGACCGCGCCCCGATCGCTGACGCTGGCGAACGGCGAGTTGCTCGGAAAGCTGGCGATGAATTCGCCGGAGTCGGTGACCGTGCCCGGGGCGGGCGGCACGCCGGTGCAAATGTGGATCCTGAAGCCGCCGGGCTTCGAAGCGGCGAAGAAATATCCGCTGGTCTTCTGGGTGCATGGCGGACCGCAAAGCGCGTTTCTCGATTCGTGGTCGACGCGCTGGAACGCCCAGCTCTGGGCCGCGCAGGGTTACGTGATCGCGCTGCCGAATCCGCGCGGCTCGACGGGTTTTGGCCAGAAGTTCACGGACGAGATCTCGCACGACTGGGGCGGGAAGGTGTTCGACGATTTGATGGCGTGTCTCGCGCACCTGGAGAAGCAGCCGTACCTTGACACCGCGCGGATGGCTTCGGCGGGTGCGAGTTATGGTGGCTACATGATGAACTGGTTTCAGGGGCACACGGACAAGTTCAAGACGCTCGTGACCCACTGTGGCGTCTACGATTTCGTGAGCATGTATGGCACCACGGAGGAGGTCTGGTTTGACGAGTGGGACCACGGCATTCCGTGGGAGAATCCGGATTTCGAAAAATGGTCGCCGCACAAGCACGCGGCGAAGTTCAAGACGCCCAATCTGATCATTCATAACGAACTCGATTTCCGGGTGCCGATTGGGCAGGGGCTGAGCCTCTTCACGACGCTGCAGCGCCGGGGGGTGCCATCGAAACTGCTCTACTTCCCCGACGAGGGCCACTGGGTGCTCAAGCCGCAGAACAGCGAACTCTGGCACCAGACGATTTTCGAGTGGCTCGAAGGTTATTTGAAAAAATGACCGCCGGGCGTCCGCCAAACCAAAATCCGGCGAACCAGGTAACCACTAATCAGCACTAATGATGAACTACGACCAATCGGTCGGGCACATAGGTACTGCTCATTTTGGTGACGAGCGCAGTTCGAAAAGACCAACCGCATCAGTGTTCATTGGTGCCCATTAGTGGTTCGACTGCATTTGCTGTGCTGAATTGGCCGGCCGCTCAGGGGCTGGAGAGCTTCTTCAACTCGGACTGGATTGCGGCGGCGGTGGTGCGATCGCCGTGGTTGCGACTGACTTTCGCGAAGTGTACGGTGCCCTGATACCGCGCAATCGTTCGAACGGCGGGTGGGGGCACCCGCGTTCCATCGCACGGCCAACGCCAATCGCAGTTTCTCCTCGAGCGGGTTTCAATGCTGCCCCCGGGAATCGCTTGGAAATGCGACGATCGTGCGCTCTAATCGTTCGGACATGTCGCCTGATCTTGTTGGACAACGTTGCCTGAGCGAGCGCGAGCCCGAGCTCGGGCTCGGCGTGGTCGCGCGGGTCGATCCCGCCGCCAAACGCATCGGGGTCAATTTCGCCGCCAGCGGCGAGATGCGCCTTTATGCGCTCGGCACGGTCGTGCTCAAGCGGGTGCAGTTCCGGGCGGGCGAGACCGTCGCCACGCGCGACGGCGCGCCGCTGATCATCGAGACCGTGGAGGAACATGCCGGGCTGCTGACCTATCTCGGCCAGGGCCGGCGCGTGCGGGAGGATGCGATCTCGGATGTCACCAGCGTGAATCTTCCGTCCGAACGCCTGCTGGCGGGGCAGACGGATCCGGGCGAGGTGTTCGATCTGCGTTACCGGGCGCTGCAGGCGCAGGCGCGGTTCCGGCAGTCGGAGGTGAGGGGATTTCTCGGCGGGCGGATCGATCTGATTCCGCATCAGTTTTTCATTCTGCGGGAAGTCGCGGCGCGGCAGATTCCGCGCGTGTTGCTCGCCGACGAAGTGGGCCTGGGCAAGACGATCGAGGCGTGCCTGATTCTGCAGCGCCTGCTCGCGGTCGGCCAGGCGCGGCGGGTGCTCATCCTTGTGCCCGAGTCGCTGACGCACCAGTGGTTCGTGGAGCTGCTGCGGCGGTTCAATCTGTGGTTCAGCATCTACGACGAGGAGCGCTGCCTCGCCGGTGAACAGAGCGACCCGGGGCAGAATCCGTTTCTCGCCACGCAACTCGCGCTCGGCAGCGTGACGTTTCTCGCGGGCAACGCGGCCCGCCGGGAGCAGGCGGTCGCCGCCGGCTGGGACATTGTCGTGGTGGATGAAGCGCACCACCTCGCCTGGGCGCCGGATCGCGTCAGCCCGGAGTACGCCCTCGTCGAGGAACTCGCGCAACGTTGCCCCGGTCTGCTGCTGCTCACCGCCACGCCGACCCAACTGGGCCTCGCGGGGCATTTTGCCCGGCTGCGCCTGCTCGATCCGAACCGCTACGACGACTTCGATCGGTTTCTCGAGGAAGCGGAAGGCTTCGGGGCGGTGGCGGACATTGCCGGGAAGATCATCGAGCAGCAGCGGCTGGACGCGAAGGATCAGGCGGCGCTCAAGCAGATCTTCACGCGCGATCGCGCCGGGCTGGCGCGGCATCTCGACGAGCTCGAGCAGGGGCGGCCGGGTGCGCGCGAGGCGTTGTTGCGGAGCCTGCTCGATCAGCATGGCACGGGGCGGGTGGTGTTCCGCAATACGCGGGCGGCGATGACCGGTTTTCCGAAACGCAAGTACTGCCCGGCTCCGCTGTCGGAGAGCAACCTCACGCAGCTGGCGCGCATCGCGCGCGAGGTGCGCGCGGAGGAGACCGGGGAGGACGCGGGGATGCGGTATGCGTTCAAGGAGGATCCGCGGCTCGACTGGCTGGTGGCGTTTCTCAAAAAGGATCGCACGGCGAAGGCGCTGCTGATCTGCAAATCGCAGCGCAAGGTCGTGGCGCTGGCCGCGGCGCTGCAGGAGCGGATGAATGTCAACGTGGGGTTGTTTCACGAAGGGCTGCCGTTGGTGCAGCGCGACCGGCAGGCGGCCTGGTTTGCCGAGCCGGCGGGCGCGCAGCTCCTGATCTGTTCGGAGATCGGCAGCGAAGGGCGCAACTTCCAGTTTGCGCATCACCTCGTGCTCTTCGATCTCCCGCTCAACCCCGGGCTGCTCGAGCAGCGGATCGGCCGGCTCGATCGCATCGGCCAGACGCAGACGATCCGCATCCATGTGCCGTATGTCGCGGGCAGCGCGGAAGAAGTCGTGGTGGAGTGGTATCACCGCGGGCTGGACGCGTTCGAGACGCCGCTGCATGGCGGCAACGAGTACGAGCAGGCGTACAAGACCCGCGTGATCGAATTCGCGACGGCCTACGCCGAGGGTGGCCCGACCGGGCGGCCGCAGCTGGAGGCGCTGATCGCGGAGACGGCCGCGTTTCGCGCCAAGCTCGCCCGCAAGATGAAGCGGGGCCGCGACCGTTTGCTGGAGCTGAACTCGTTCAACCGCGAGGTGGCGGCGGGGGTGATTGCGCGGATCCGCGCGATCGACGCCGATCCGTTCCTGCGGAATTTTCTGCTCGAGCTGCTCGATCATTTTGGGGTGCGGATCAAGGAGCACGAGGAGGGCGAGGTGTTTTTCGACCCGAGCCACGCCTACATCGAGGGCTTCCCGTCGATCCCGGCGGACGGCATGCTGGCGACTTTCGACCGGGCGCGCGCCATCGTGCGCGAAGACATCCGGTTCATCTCGGCCGATCACGCCCTGGTGCGGGACGCGGTCGATCTCCTGATCGAATCGAAGTCGGGCACGACGGCCTTTGGCCGGATCGTGTCAGACGCCCCGAACATCCTGTTGGAGGCGATTTTCGTGCTGGAGACGGTGGCGGACACCCGCTGGCACGTGGATCAATTTCTCGCGCCCACGCCGGTGCGAGTGCTGGTGGATTTGCGCGGGAGCGATCTTTCGGACGAGCGCACCGCGGGCGCGCTGTCGGCGGACTTCGATGAGGGCAACATTCACCGTTTCCTCGGTCGCCGGGGATTCAACGCGGGGTTGTTGAAGAAGCTGGTCGATGCGGCGACCGCGCACGCCGAGACGCGGTCGCTGGTGTTGAAGCAGATCGCCGGGACGAAGGCCGCCGCGGCGCTGACGGCCGACCTCGCGCGGTTGATCGATTTGCAGAAGCTGAACGATCATGTGCGTCCCGAGGAGATATCGCTGATCGAAAATCAACGCGAGCACACCCGGGTCGCGATCGAGCAGGCGCGGGTGCGGCTCGATGCGGTCCGGCTGATCGTGGAGGGCGAGCCGGACGACGAGTGAGCGGCAGCCGGTCGGGGGACGACCTTGGAATCCATGCGGACCCATGCGCCCGGGCGGCGGCGGAACGTCCGGCTCCGCCAGGTTGCTGCAACCGCGCGGCCCGTGGTTCAAAAGGCGTTGAGGCGCCCCACGTAGGCCGACATGCCTCCGAGAATCTTGTAGACCATGAAGCCGGCGACGACGAAGTAGACGAGGCGCGGGGTCCAGTTCGCGAGTTCCGTGAGGCGATTCCGGGCGCGTTCGGCGAACAGCTTGGCGAGGCGCTGGAAGGTTTCGTCGAGCCGGCCGGATTGTTCGCCGGTCTGCCAGAGCGCGATCATCTCGGCGGGCAACTCCCCGGAGGCGCGGAGCAGCGGGCTCAGCTGGCCGCCGCTCTGCTCGGCGTGATCGGCGGTGGTCCGAAGCGCCGTCGCCAGCCGCGGGCTGCGGCAGGTGTCGGCGGCGAGACGCAACGCCGGGATGACACCGAGGGTCGTGCGCGCGAGCAACGCCAAGGTGCGGGTCAGGTTCCAATAATCGAGTTCGCGCCAGGTGGTGCCAAAAATTGGCAACGGCCGCAGCACGCGGTCGAGCAACCAGCCGGGAGCACGCAGGAATCCCACGATGCCCGCGGTTACAATCAAAGCGATTACCGCGAGGGAACCAAGGGCGGATCCGAGGTAGTTGAGGAGGGATCCTCCCATGAAGTATGCGGGAAACGGGAGGATAAAGGCCGCGGCCACGAGGTTCATCGCGGGCAGGGCGACCCCGCTCTGGATGACGCGGCGGAGCGCCAGCAGGTCGTCGGTGAAATCGGCGAGTTCGCGGAGCAGCGAATCGAGATGGCCGCTGCGTTCGGCGAGGGCGAGGAACCGCAGTTGATCCGGGGGGAACAGATTGGACGCGGCGAGGGCGGTGCTGATGGGCTCGCCCACGGCCAGGTGGGCCAGCACGGTTTCGTTCGCGCGGTCGCGATCGCGACGGGGCAAATGCGCGATGGCGGAGACCATCGACGTCGTGACGTCCGCCCCGGCTGACAGCATTTGGGAGAGCGTGCGATAGAAGACGGCTCGTGGGCGGAGTGGGGTCACGCGCAAGGGTGTAACGGCCGGCCGGTGGCCGGTCAATCCGGCGTCGCGCGGGCGTGGCGGTGGGTGACTGGCTGGCCGGTTGGCCGCAACGGCGCCGCCGAGGTCAGGCCTCGTCGAACTTGCGGGTGAAGAGGGCCTCGATCTCGGTGAGCATGGCGGCGGCATCTTCGCCCGTCGCGATGAACTTCACCTTCGAGCCCCTGCCGGCCGCGAGCATCATCAAGCCCATGATGCTCTTCCCGTTGACCTGTTCGTCATCCTTTTCCACGAAGACTTCGGCCTTAAACCTGTTCGTGATGCGCACGACCATCGCGGCGGGACGGGCGTGAATGCCCATCTTGTTCTGCACCACCAGCTCCTTGGTCAGGGCTTGGGAAGTAGGGGTGGCGGTGCTTTTGTTCATGCGATCGAAAAGGACCGGTCAAATTCCCCGTCGTGGCGGCGGCTTGCAACCCAAAAACCGGGAGTTACGCTGCGAGGGCGATGTCCCATCCTGCCATCATCGTTCCCTGCCGGCTCGAGTCCACGCGCTTTCCGCGCAAGTTGCTGCACCGCATCAAGGGGCGGCCGTTGCTGCTCTGGGTGGCGGAGCGGATTGCGCGCGAGGCGCCGGAGTTTCCGCTCTACTTCGCGGTCGATCATGAACTGCTGCGGCAATGCGTCGCCGGGGCCGGATTCAAGGCGATCCTGACGAACGACGCCCACCCGAGCGGTACGGATCGCCTGGCCGAAGCCAATCGCGTGGTGCGCGCGGACCACGTCATCAATGTGCAGGCCGACGAACCGTTGGTAACCGGCGGGCAGCTGCGCGCGCTGGCGGCCCTGCTGGCCGGGGGCGCGCCGATGGCGACGCTCGCCACGCCGTTTCGCACCGCCGCGGATTTTCACAATCCGAACCAGGTGAAAGTCGTGCTGGCCCCCATGCGACCGCCCCGGGGCGGGCCGGCTCAGGGCAGGCCGACCACCCACCGGGCCCTGTTTTTTTCGCGCTCGCCGATTCCGCATGCCCGCGACCGCGGCGGGGTGGTCGACGACGCCTGGGTCGCGGCGAATCCCTGTTTCAAGCACCTCGGGCTTTACGGCTATCGCGCCGATTTGCTGGAGAAATTTGCGACGCTGCCTCCCGGCCGCCTGGAGGGCATCGAAAAACTCGAGCAATTGCGCGTGCTGGAAAATGGCTACGAGATCGCATGCGACGTGACGGCGGATCCGACCATCGGGGTCGACACGCCGGAGGACGCGGTGCGGTTCGAACAGTGGCTGGGGGGGTGAGCTGCATCAACCCAATGAAGGCGCATTCCCGTTCCGAAAACGAACGCACGGCAGGGTGGAACCCGCGGTCCGCATCGGGTTTGGAACGGCTTCGATTCCGATCAGCCCGATGAGGACATCGGGCTCCACCTCGGATGGCATCGTGAGGACAGCGAGGGGGGGCTCACCGGCCCGCGGTGGTGACCGGACGGGTCTGGCGCGGTGGTGCGCGCTGCTGATCGCGGTGGTGGCCTGCTGGCAGGTCCGCGCGGTGGCGGAGTTCGATTTCGTGGAACTCGACGATGTGATCAACATCGTCATCAACCCGCACCTCGGACCGCCTTCGCGCGACACGTTGGTCTGGATGCTGGGCGACCTGGACTACATGCGGCGCTATGTTCCGTTGGGCTGGTTGGGGTTTGCGGTGGTCTATGGATTTTCGGGTCTGGCGCCGTCGGGCTACCATGTGGCCAACGCCGCGCTGCACGTCGTGAACTCCGTGCTCGGGTTTGCGCTGCTGGTGATGCTGGTGCGCCGCTTCGCCGCGACGACCGACGATCGGTGGCGTCTCGGTTGCGCCGCGCTCGCGGCGGCCGGGTGGTCCCTGCATCCGTTCCGCGCCGAGACGATCGGCTGGGCGTCCGGTCTCTTGTATGGAGTATCCGGATGCGCCGCGCTGCTGGGCGTGCTGGCGTATCTTCAGACGTGGGTGCCCGGGGCGCAGCGGGGAAAATGGCTCGCGCTCACGGCGGGCCTGTACCTGATCTCGCTGCTGAGCTACCCGATGAGCCTGGGATTGCTCGGGATTTTCGGGTTGCTCGATCTGGCGCTGATCGGCGGGGCGCCGGCGTTGGCGGGGCGGAGGTTGCTGCTCGAAAAGGCGCTGCTGGCGGTACCGGCAGCCGTGGTGCTGGCGCTGACGGTGGCGGCGAGCCACGGCGCCTCGGAATTCTGGGGGCGGCCGCCGTCGTGGGCGGAGTTTGGCCTGGGGGCGCGCCTGCAGCAGGTCGGCGCGGCCTGGGTCTATTATCTTTGGAAACCCTGGTGGCCGGCAGGGCTCACGCCGGTGCCGACCTGGCTCGTGGATCTCAACTTGATTCGAACCTGGGCGATCGGGTGTCTGGCGGCCGTTGGGTTGGGATCGCTGGTTCTCCTGCTCGGCTGGCGGCGCTGGCGCGGGGTGGCGCTGCTGTGGTTTGCGCATGCGTGCTTGCTGGCGCCGATGCTGGGTTTCGCCGAGCGGCCTTACTTTGCTGCGGATCGTTACCACTATCTGGCGGGCATCGTGCTGGTCGTCGCGGTCGCGCTGCTCCTCGCCCGGGCCACGGGGCGCGGACGCATTCTGGTGGTCGTGGCGGGTGGGGTGGTGGTCGTGCTTTTGGGTGCGGCGCAACGGGCGCAGCTGGGAATTTGGGCCAACACCGGCACGGTGATGCAGCGCATTGACGAGCGGGCGGACCACGCGGTGGTGCGAGCAGATTACCAGGAGCGGTGGATTCGCTATCATGCGAACCGGGGCGAGCTGGCGCGGGCGACGGCGGTTGCCGCCAAAGTGGGGCGGGTGCTGGAAAACGTCGTCGCGCCGCCGCCGGGTGGGGTGCCGCCGGCGGCGACGTTGCATCTGAAGCTGGCGTTGGATTTTCGTCGCAAAGCGAGACGCATCGAGGCGCACGAACATTTTCGCACGGCGCTGCAGCTGGCGCCGGACTGGAGGGAGGCGGCTTACAACTGGGCCCTGTTGCACGCGAGCGACGGGGCGGGGTTCGAGGCGCTCCGCTGGTATCGGCGCGCGGTGGCGCCGGGTCTGGGCGATGCCGTGCCGCCCAGGGCGCGGCAGCGGCTGCTCGCGTTGATCGCCGAGGTGTTCTTCGCGGGTGATCGCGCGGTGCTGGCGACCCGGACGATCGAGCTGGCGCTACGGGAAGGCGGCGGTGCGGGTGTGGAACCGGAACTGGAGCAACAATTGCGGGCGCAGTTGGCGCGTTTTGGCGCCGTGGGGGTCGTGCGGTAAGGGGTGGGGTGAAGCACCGGGAGCGGAAGCCGTGCTCGGCCCCGCTCGGCGTCCCCGCCTCCAACCTCTGGGTCAGCACCAGCCGCACCGTCGACATCCGCAGCATGGCGCTGAACGACATCTCGCGCATCGAGCTCACCAAGGTCCCCACGCCCTCGACCCCCGCCGACTCTCTCGCCGGTTCGGTGAACCTAATCAGCAAGAGCGCCTTCGAACGCAGCGGTCACCTCCTCCGCTAAAGCCTGAATCTCGTGGGCAACAGCGAGAATCTCACGCTCAAGCCGACCCGCACTCCCACTTCGACCGCAACACCTACAAGCTTCTCCCCGGCGCGAACCTCGACTTCACCTGGCCCATCACCAAGACCTTCGGCATCGTGGAAGTCTTCGATAACAAAAACCTGCCCGTCGACTACAGCGACATCGCGAATTACCGCGGCACCCTCCCCATCCGCAACCCCGCGCTCAAACCCTGGACCGCCGACAATTTTGACCTCTCCGCCGAATACTACACCGCCAACGGCGGCCTCCTCAGCGCCGGCGTCTTCCGCAAAGATCTCCAGAATTTCTTGGGCGACGCCTCCCGCATCGCCCCGCCCGCGCTCCTGGCCGAGATGGGCCTCGATCAACGCTCCCTCAACTGGAACATCGTCACCAAGTTCAACTCCGGCAATGCCCGCATCACCGGCGGTGAAATCAACGTGAAGCAATCCCTCCGCCTGCTCGGCAAATGGGGCAGATCCTTCACCCTTTTCGCCAACGGCACGAAGCTCCAACTCGACGGCAAACCCGGCGCCGCCTTCACCAGCTTTATTCCCAAGAGCGGCAACTGGGGCGCCACTGTCGCCCCCAAGCGCTTCACCCTCACCGCGCGCTGGAACTACCGCGGTCTCGACAAACGAGCCCCCCTGGCCGCTTACGGCCCCGGCGGGGACGAATATCTCGAAGCCCGCACCGTGCTCGACCTCAGCACGTCGTTCCAACTCACGAACCGCCTCTCCCTCGTCGGCAGCGCGAATAATATCTTCAACCAACCGAGGCGCTTCCTCCGTTACGGCGACCTGACGCCCACTTCCGCCCGCCAGTATGCGGAGCAGGAATACGGCATCCAAATGGCCCTCGGCCTCCGCGGCTCATTCTGAAGGCAGGGTCCGATCTCCGAGCGGTCCGTCGCGAAACGGGCGTGCGCATGAATCGCGGACGCCCGCCGAGCGAAACCACCCGGAGTGGAGCGGTTTGACCCGAATAGCGCTTGAATAATACCGAGGACTTTCTTCCTGAGTCGCTGGCGGCGTTGCGTGTCTGCCAGAGTCGTGAAGAGCATGCCGCGGCTTACCTGCTGCTTCGCTTTGAGCGAGGCGAGGTCTGCACCGTACGCCAGTTGGCGATGGCTGCGGCGAGCAGCACGGATTGCGCCCGGGAGACGGCGAGGCGCACGGTCTTTCCCTGGACCTTGCGGGTCCGCTTTCGGCGATGGGCGCTGGGCAGGATGGCAAAGGAATCGGTGGCAGAGGAATAAATCCGCCGACCTTTCATTCCCTTGCCACCCATTCCTCTGCCAAAAGTCCCCGACGACCGCGAAAATTGCCATCGTAACAGCTATCGCCGCTCGGGAAAAACCTAAGAGCCATTCCGGTTTGACCCCAAGACGATTCAGCAGGCGAGCCGCCCACCCAGCAACCCTTGCCTCAACTCCGCCCCGGCCCGGAAAATTCACACCTGGATGAAGCCAAGGCATGAGTCACAGAGGACACCTGCCTGCCGAAGGCTCGGCGCAGGCCGGCTCGACCTACCTGTTACCCACTGAAAGTAGCGAGGAACCAAAAGATTTCACGGAAAGTGTGCTAATATCGGTTCGGATCGTTCGTTCTTGCGACGATTTGGACGATTCATTTTTCAGGCACTTAACCACGGATTTCACTGATCAATCCCGGATGATGACTGCCTTTATCCGTGCTGACCCGTGTCATCTGTGGTTAAAATCTGCCTTTCCTCCGCTGGTTGTGGTCTCGGACCGCGGTGAGATTTATGCGGGCTAGATCTTTCCGGCCTTCCGGGCTTCGACCAGTTTATAGAAATCGACGAACAGCGGGTCGGCGTCGTTGGGGCCGGGAGCGGCCTCGGGGTGGTACTGCACGCTGAAAACCGGGAGCGAGTTGTGGCGCAGGCCCTCGACCGTGTTGTCGTTCAGGTTGATCTCGGTGATTCTGGCACCCTGTTGCTCCAGCGACTTGGGGTCGGTGGCAAAGCCGTGGTTTTGTGCGGTGATCGAGACCTTGCCGGTCTCCAGGTTCTTGACCGGCTGGTTGCCGCCCCGGTGGCCGAACTTGAGCTTAAACGTCGTGCCGCCCAGGGCGTGGGTGAGCATCTGATGGCCGAGGCAGATGCCAAACATCGGGAAATCAGGCAGCAGATTGGTCACGGTCCGGTGGATGTACGGCAGCGCCGCGGGGTCGCCCGGGCCGTTGGAAAGAAACACCGCGTCGGGCTGGTGTTCGCGCACCTGCTCGCCGGTCGCGGTGGCGGGGAACACCTGCACTTCGAAGCCGTGGTGCACGAGTTTGCGGTAGATGCTGTACTTCGCGCCGTAGTCGAACGCCGCGACCCGAAACTTCCTCGCCGGCACCCCCGGAGCGTTCATCGTCGTCCCGACCGGCAGGTACGGCCGGTTGTGATTCGCGGAGTCATCGGCCCGCCAGATAAACGGCTCCTTGGTCGTCACGTGCTTCACGTAGTCGGCGCCCGCCATGTCCTGCCACGCCCGGGCCCGCGCGATCGCGTCGGCTCCGCCGATCGGCAGCGTGCTCAGGCAGCACTTCATCGCGCCGTCGACGCGGAGTTTCTTGGTCAGCGCGCGTGTATCGATTTCGCTGATGCCGGGAATGCCGTATTTCGCCAGGTAGTCCCCGAGCGACTGGCGGCTGCGCCAGTTGCTGACGACCGGGGAGAGCTCGCGCACGACGAAGCCCGTGCATTTCGGGGCGGAGGCCTCGGTATCCTCGTCGTTCACGCCGTAGTTGCCGATTTGCACGGCGGTCATCGTGACGATCTGGCCGAAGTAGGAAGGATCGGTGAGGATTTCCGGGTAGCCGGTCATCGACGTGTTGAACACACACTCCCCGGAAACGGTGGCGTCGGCCCCAAAGGCGCGACCGTGGTAAATCGAACCATCTTCGAGCGCGAGGACTGCGGGCTTGGGCGTGGACATCAAAGGCGAACGAAAGGTTTTTGCGCCGGTTTTTGCGACCAAAAACCTGCGCAAAAACCTAAATTTCCGGCGGAGGGTGGGAAACCGGGCCGTCGGCGTGCTCAATCCCGAAGGAAGACTGCCTTTATCCGTGCCGATCCGTGCCATCCGTGGTTAAGATTGGGTGCTTTCGTTTGGTTGCAGTCCCCCGCGTTAGGTGAAGGTTGGGATTAACCCGGCGCTTTATTTGACAGAGATTGTTTGGTCGCTAGAGGTGAAGCCCTCGCGATTTTCGAATAACAACCACGATGTCTGACGCCGCCACCGCCGGGAACACCGCCGAATCCGCAAATTCATCCACCGGCGGCCAGCGTCGCGACAGCGCTCAGTTTTTCGCGGGCTTGGACGCGAAAAACTCCTGGTTTGATGGCCAGGGACTTTGGCAGCACATCCCGGAGAGCGACTGGCAGGACTGGACGTGGCAGCTCAAGCATCGTCTCACGACGACGGCGCAGCTCGAGCGGCTGATGACGCTGACACCCGAGGAGAAAGTGGGCTGCGAACATGCGAATCATAAGCTGGCGCTGGCGATCACCCCGTATTTTTTCAACTTGATCGATCGTTTTGACCCCCATTGTCCGATCCGGAAGCAAGTCATACCCCGGGCGGATGAGATGGTGATTTCGGAAGGTGAAATGCTCGATTCGCTGGGGGAGGATGAACATTCACCGGTGTCGGGCCTGGTGCATCGCTACCCTGATCGGGTGCTGTTTCTTGTCACCGACCGGTGCGCGGCCTATTGCCGTTACTGCACCCGGAGCCGGCTGGTTTCCAATGCCCAGGACTACAATTTTCATCCGGAGTATGAGCAGGGTCTGCGCTACATCGAGGCTCACCCTGAGATTCGGGATGTGCTGCTCTCCGGGGGCGACCCGCTGCTGTTGTCGGACCGAAAACTGGAGCACCTGATTTCGCGGCTGCGCGCGATCCCCCATGTGGAGTTCATCCGCATCGGATCGCGCATCCCGGTGTTTCTGCCCCAGCGTGTCACTCCGGCGCTGTGCGAGATCTTCAAGAAATACGGGCCGATTTGGATGAGCATCCACGTGAATCACCCGAAGGAGACGACGGCGGAGCTGCGGGCGGCGTGCGAGCGGCTGTCGTTCGCCGGGGTGCCGTTGGGCAACCAAAGCGTGCTGCTCAAAGGCGTGAACGATGATGCGGAGGTGATGAAGGCGCTGGTGCACCGGCTGCTGCGGATGCGGGTGCGGCCGTATTATCTCTACCAGATGGACCTGATCACGGGCGGGGCTCACTTCAAGGTCGATGTCCGCAAAGGAATCGAGATCATCCGGGCGTTGCGCGGCCACACCACCGGTTACGCGGTGCCGCAGTATGTAATCGATGCGCCGGGCGGCGGCGGCAAGGTGCCCATCAATCCGGATTACGTGGAGTCGGTGACGGACGATGCGATTATTTTTCGCAATTACGAAGGGCACCGGTTCCGTTACCCGTTGGTGCCGTCGGCGCCGGTCGAACTCGGAGGGGAAAACCGGCCGATGCCGTTGGTGGAGCCGGTTTTTCTGGATCGGTAGCTGCGGCGTGCGCACCGCGGTACAGGGCCACCACCTAACCCGGATATCTCCGAACGCGTCAACCGCAACCGCAGGAATCAAACCGCTGGTCACAGAGGTCACTGAGGCCCGGCAGGAGGTCACAGAGAATACCACCGAAAAAGAACGCCCGCTCCTCCGCTCTGTGGCCTCTCTTTTCCCTCTGTGATCTCGGTGGCAAAAAATCGTCTCAACAGGATCGAAATGGATCAATAGTAGCCCAACGCGGCTCAAGGCCGCAACCAAAGGAATAGCCAAGACAATGTAACCGCAAAGATCCCAAGGCGGCGCGGCCGCAACCGAGCCCAATCCTCGGAGGGAATGGCCACAAAAAACACAAAAAGGCGCAAAAAAGAGGGTTGGCAAAAAAGAGAGAAAACAGGGGAGACCCTGATTCTGCGGTAACTCTCAGACTGAGACAGTCAGCCCAAGCGATTTCCTTTTTTTGCCCAAAGGACTGGTGGTTTGGGCCCAAGCGACAACATTTTTTCACCACGGATTGGCGATCCTGTCGCTTCGCTCGGTACACGGATCAACACGGATAAAGGCAGGGACTGCCCCTCGCCAGTCTCGGGGCCTTGAGTTTGTCGAATGCCCCGGACATTTTGACCGCGAATGACGCGGAAAAAGGCAGGTGCACCGCCGAAGGCATCCGCGAAATCCGCGTAATCCGCGGTAGATGGATTGAAAAGAATCGTCGCAGCCTGCGTGCATTTTCGGGGATAGCAGTCTAACGCGGCCTGCGGCCGCAACCAAAGGAGGGGCGGTTGGGCAACCGCCGCTCCCGGAGGTACGCAAAAGATTGTCGCGAACCGAAATGAAGTACCTCCGGCAGATGCAGAAAGGTCGCAGATGCTGCGTCAGAAAGCAGACTTGCGGTCTGGCTAAATTGTTTTCCGAAATCTTTGAGCGTTTTTCGATCCCGTCCGTCTATCCCCACGCAGTAGACTGTCCATGGGGACAATTGGGTTTGTAGTTCAAACGGTTTGTTTGGTTTTAGGTCACACGGGCCGCCTCTGTCATTGGGGGCGGCTCTTGTGTTTCCGAATGCTCCTGGGGGGGCAAAACCTATGGCACCTCGTAGATTTCAAGGAGGGCGACGCCCTCGGTGTTGCCCTTGCCCCTGATCTCGACGGTGTAGGCACCGGGTGGAAGCGTAATCAGGAGGGCGGCGTCCTCACTGTTGGCCGCAAGGCTGAAGGCTCCGACGCTCCGGGCCGCCGCGCTCATCGCGGCGACGTTGGGGGCCGCTTCCCAACGATCGTTCGTGGCCACGACACCCTGACTCGAGTTGATCGTGAGGACCGGGTCGCGCAGCACACCGGCAACGCCGAATACCTCCAAAGTTGGGCCGATTGCCCGCACGAGCATTCGTTTGTAGGCCGGACCCTGCACAAAAAAGCCCCCGGTAAGGACACCGTCGTCGATCCGCACTTGGGCGCGCGTGGAGAGGTTCACCGTGCGGCCGTTCGCGTCGAGTTCGTAGAGTTCCGCGAGCCCGACCCCGGATCGGGAACTTGGGGTCGTGATTTGAACGGTGTAATCGCCGGATGCAAGTTCGCTGGCCAGGGCCGAGTCGCGACTGCCCGTCGGCAAGGCGAACGCTCCGACGGATCTGGCGTACGAGGGCAGTTTCGCGGCGTCGGGTCCCGACTCCCAGCCGTTGTTGCGGAAAAGCTCGGTGATGGAACGGAAGATGCCCAACTGGGGGTCTGGCACAAAGTCGGTGACGCCGAACACTCCGAGCGCCGGGCCGATCGCGCGGGAAAGATAGCGTTTGGCCTCGGTGTCGGCGACGACCACGCCGACAATTAGCGCGTTGTCTCCTCCGCCCACCACGGCGCGGCTGGAAATATTGACCAAGCGCGCGACCGGCGACAGCGGAGAGGACGAAGTGCCGCCCACCGATCCACTCCACGGGCTTCCCGGGTAAACTCCGCGCCGGCTCGCGTTGTAGCTGCGGACGTGGAGGTTGCCGGTCGCCGGAGTGGTGAGCGGCGTGGAGGTCAGCACGGCATTCGGCGCGACTTCTCCACCGAGCGATCGGGGATCCGAGCCGTCGAGGGTGTAGGCCAGTTGGGCCCCGGTGGGTGGGGTGAAGATCAAGGAGGTGCCGGCCACGGTGATCGAAGGGGCGGCGAGAAACTGGCGGTCGATCCAGGCCGCGCGCAGCGAGATCCAGCCTTTGAGATACTCGATCTGGGCTGCGTGATTGCCGTACGGGCTTTGATTGACCGGCCAGCGCGCCACGTCCCGGGCCGCCGCCGCCGCGCCGACACTCGCACCGAGCGTACCTATCAGCGACTGTAGACTGCCCGTTGCCCACTCCGCGCGGCGCAACGACTGCCAGCGGTCAACCCAGTCTTGCATGAACTCGGGGTCGCGGGCGATGACGCCCCACCAGCCGGTCTGCCAGACGTCCGCGGCCCCGAGGCCGACCCAAACGTCGTGGCGAAACGATCGCTCATCCCAATAGTTGCCGAGGGCGCGGTCGAAATCCCACACGGGACCGGCAACGAGTTTGCCGTTTTTGTCCTTCGAGAAATACGCGCTGCGGACCAGGGCGTCGGGGTTGGCGACAAAGGTGTTGAGTAGATGGTGGTCCACCCAGGCGGCCCGGTCGATATGATCGAGATAGGTCCGCCGCGCCCACCCCGCGTCGCGGCTCGCAAACAGCGCGTTCTCCATCCGCTGAACGTAGTCTTTGATATACGTCACCTGGGCGGGCGCGATGTTTGCCGCCGACGGTTCCACGAGCACGATTGATGCGCCGGGGTTGTTGGGAAATCCCCGGCTGGTCACCCAGCCAATCTCGTCCGGATCCTTGCTGTCGATTTTCAGGATGTAGCCGCCGGTGACGTCCGAGCCGGAAAGCTCATTGGGTGCGAGCGTGGCCAGATCGACCCGGTTTTTTCCGACCTCAATGCGATCGCTCAGGACGTAGATGCCTGCATAATCGGTGCTTTCGATGGCGTTCCCGTTGGAATTGAAGTAGACCTCTGCGAGGCGGGTCCGTGATGCCCAGCGTCCGAGCTGGTTCGAGAGTGCGTAGACGAAGGGGTTGTTGATATAGTTGAGATCGTAGGTCCACGGGGCGACCAGGACCCATTTTTCCTGCGTGGGAAGATCCAGCAGTTTTGGGGCCCGCCGGTTGCCGAGGTCGTCCGTGAACCCGACACTGTACCCTTTCTTGGGAAACGTCGCCGACGACGATCCTCGAACCGAGGTCGTGAGCGAGCTGACCAACTCGGGAGCCGTGGCGAAGACCGGCGCATTATTGCTGCGCGGTGCGTAGGAGAAGAGCCAGGATACACGCTCGATACCGTCTTTCACCAGCGGGCCGGAACCGAGGGTGTCGATCACGATCACGGGAAGCGTGCTGGTGAATCCCGACAAATCCGCGCTGATCGTCGGATAGTAGGCGGTGCGGGTCGCCCCGCGGGTCGCGCCGCCGGTCGCAAACACCGTCGCGCGCACCACGACGGAATTGGTGATCGAGATGGGGCCCGTGTAGAGCGTGGAGCTGGCAGTCGGCTCCGGTGCGGTCGCGCCGGTGGCGGACGGCACCACCACATAGCGAATCTGCTGGGTGCTGGCCGCTCCGGTCAGCGCAAGCGAAAATGGGGCGTCGAACGGGCCGGCGGCCCGGGAAAATGTCACGGTTTCCGTAATCGTGGCGGGCCGGGTCGCGGAATTCGCCGCGCCCGGGGTTGCTCGTTCGAGAAAGACAGGGGTGCCCGAAGTCGTCCCGGACGGGAAGCCGAATGAAACGTTGGCCTGCAGCTCGGGAAATTTCGGCGAAAAATCCGACGCGATGGCGAGGCCATCGGGCTTGATGAGCGCCAGATATTCTCCGTCGGCGTTTAGGCTGAAATTGGTGTGCAGACGGCCCGCCGGATCGCGGCGATTCTTGTCGGACGCAAACACGACGAGGTATCCACCAGCGGGAATTGTTACCGAGGGCAGCTGCCACTTGGTCTTGTTGGTCGCGGAATCCGTCAGATACCAGCCGGCCAGATTCACCGCAGTTGAATCGGGGTTGAATAACTCGATCCAGTCGGAGAACGCGCCGTCTTCGTCGGCGAGGGTCGTGGTATTCGACGCCATGAATTCGCTAATGATGGGATCCGCCCGCAGCGAAACGCCTGCCGAAAGGGCGAGGACGAGGCGGATTAGAATGTGTGTCGTGGTGGGCGGCACAATCAATGAGTTCAGCTAATAGACGCCATTGACAACCTCGGGTTAATATCAATTTCGAGAAAATCCCCTTGCGACTTGGGTTTCCGGGTCGAATGTATGAGGTAAATCCCCCTGATGAGCACGTCCAAGATCATCCTGCTGTTCTGCGCGCTCTTTGGAGTCGCGTTTGGGCAGGCTGAGTCCCCTTTCATCGGGGGCGTGTGGGCGGGAAATGTCACGCCAACGAGTGCGACGGTCTCAATCCGCCTCAAGAACCCTGGCGTCCGGGTCCGCCTCCAGGTGAGTCTCACGGACTCCTTGGCGTCGGCCGCCTTCTCGCCCGTGTTTACGACGGCGACGGCGTCGGGAAACACCGCCAAGTTGACCGTCCAGGGTTTGGTGCCCGATACGGAATATTTTTACGGGATTGAAGTGGCGGGCTCGCTTCGCCCGGAGGCGATTTCGCGCGGGCGCTTTCGCACCTTCCCGCTGGGCCGCGCCTCGTTCCGGATCGCGTTTTCCTCCTGTGGGGATTTCCGGGCGCGCGACCAGAGCGTGTTTCCGGCGATCATGGAGGAGCGGCCGTTGCTCTTCATCCACATGGGGGACCTGCATTACAGCGACACCAACAGTGTGGTGGCCGACGACTACCGCGCCAACTACGACAACCTGCTCGGGCACTTCGCCCAGGGTCCGTTCTTTCGCAGCATGCCGGTCGCCTACATGTGGGACGATCACGATTATTCGGGCAACGATTCCGACGGTACCGCCACGGGTCGGGACGCAGCGCGATTGGTCTACCGTGAACGTGTTCCCCACTATCCCCTGGGCGCGGTGGGTGGCACGATCGGGCAGGCATTCACGATTGGCCGGGTGCGCTTCATCATGACAGACTTGCGCAGTGGTTCGGGGCGTGCGAGCGCGGCCGAATCCGCCACCAAGACCAAGCTAAGCGCGGGCCAGAAAGCGTGGTTCAAACAGGAACTTATCAGTGCGCGCGACAACGGCTTCCCGCTCGTCGTGTGGGTCTGCACCAATCCGTGGATCGCGCCGGCGCGAGTGGGGGACGATTCCTGGGGCGGATACGCGACCGAACGGACCGAGATCGCCAACTTCGTCCGCGACAACCAGATTCCGAATCTGGTGCTGATCTCCGGCGACATGCACGGCCTCGCTTTTGACGACGGGAAAAATTCCGACTACGCCACCGGTGGTGGCGCACCCCTTACGGTGTTGCACGGTGCGGCGTTGACCCAGGAAGGATCCATCAAGGGCGGCCCGTATTCGGGCGGCGTCGTTCCGGGCGTTTCGCAATATGGCGTGCTGGAGGTTTACGACAACGGCGGTCCGAGCGTCGCTTGCCGCTATCTGGGCATGAAGGCCGGAGTGGGCCGCATGCTCACGCATATTTTCAGCGGTTCGGCGGGAGCAGCCAAGGGACATTCGATCGTGAACATCTCGACCTTGGCGCGCGTCGCAACCGGCGCCGATACGGTCATCAGCGGCTTCGTCATATCCGGAACCACCAACCAAACCATGCTGATCCGCGCCGTCGGGCCCACGCTGTCGACCTTTGGTGTGACTGAAGCTCTGGCGCACCCGCAGCTTGCCGTTTATCAAGGAGATCGTCTGATCGCGACGAATTCGGCCTGGAGTGGTGTTGCGCGAGTCGACTCCGTGGTTCTGACCGATGCGTTCGACCGGGCCGGGGCGTTTCGAATTGCCGATGAAGACAGTCGCGACGCCGCGCTGGTGGTGTCACTTCCGCCCGGAGCGTACACGGTGCAAGTCCGGAGCGGCAGCGGCGCCGGCGGCGCCGCGCTGCTGGAAGTTTACGAGCTGCCGTAGCAGCGCCTCCGGCGGTTCGCCGCCGCGAAATGCGCTTGCGCCGCATCGGTGACCGCCCTGTTGTGCGCCTTGCCTGTAGGGGTGTCTTCCGCGGAAGACTGAGATTGCGGCACGATCGGCTGCTCGACCCTTTGAACCTGGACGGATCATGCCGACGAAGGAAACAGCAGGCGCCGCGATAAGCGCCACGGGGTGTGAGTCCAGCGCCTCTTCCCTCGGGGATCCGCTTGGGGTCTGGCATTCCAAAAATGCAAATTCCCTCCCTCACTTCCTTCCGTGCGATTCTGACCGCGACCATCCTGCTCCCCGCCGGAGGATTCTTCCCGGTCGCACGGGCGCAAACCGCTCCCATCGCCGCCGCGTCCTCCGCGACCGCGCCCGTCAGGCTCGAGCCGCTGCGCGTCACCGCCGACCTCTGGGAATCTCCGCTCGATCGCATCTCCGCCAGCGTAAGCGTTTACGACGAACCGGCGTTGCGCGCCGGGGCCGTGCAACACTTCGGCGATCTCGTCGATCAGATTCCCAATCTCACGTGGACGGGCGGAACCTCGCGGCCGCGTTACCTGCAACTTCGCGGCATCGGCGAGAACTCCCAGTACGAGGGCGAGACGCCCGATAGCAGCGTGCGCTTTTTGGTCGACGACCTCGACTTCACCGGCCTCGGGACGCTCGGTGGCACCTTTGATGTGCGGCAGATCGAGGTGCTGCGCGGACCGCAGGCCGGCGCCTTCGGGGCCAACGCGGCCGGGGGCGTTGTCCGGCTCGTGACGCACGCGCCCACGCCGTTTTGGACGGGGCAGATCGAGGGCCGCGTCGGCGGCGACAATTTGCGCGCCGGGGGATTCGCCTTCGGCGGGCCCCTGATCGCCGCCAAACCCGACGCGTTGATGCTGCGCCTCGCCGTGCAGCAGAGCGCGAGCGACGGCTTCCGCCGCAACGTCACGCTCAACCGCGCCACCAACGCCCGCGACGAGTTTTCCGCGCGGCTGCGCCTCACCGCGAATCCTTCCGCCGGATGGCGGTGGGAAGGCGCACTGCTGTTCTCCGAGGTGAACAACGGCTTCGACGAATTCGCCCTCGATAACAACGGCCGCCGCACGTTCAGCGACCGGCCCGGTCGCGACGAACAGCGTTCCCGGGCCGCCAGCCTCCGCGGCACCTACACCGGTTTCGCCGGCGTGCGCCTCACGACGATCACCGGTGGCAGCCGGGTGACTTCGCGCTACAGCTACGACGACGACTGGACGGCGGCGTCGTATCAGGGTTTCAGCGACCTGCGGCGCCGGCGCACCGTGTTCAGCGAAGAAGTGCGCGCCGACTCGGCGGCCACGCGCGGCGCGCTGGGCTGGATCGACCGCTGGACGCTCGGCGCCTACTTCGCCGGGACCGACGAGGAGAGCGCCTACACGAACGAGGACCCGTACGACTTCCGCGGACTGAAGACCAACTACGAAGCGCGCAACGCCGCCCTATTCGGTCAGGTCGGCCACGACCTCAGCGCGCAGACGCGGGTGATCATTGGGCTGCGCGCCGAACGGCTCGACCTCGACGGCCAAGGCACGACGACGCGAATCCGCAAGGGCCTCCCCGTCTACCTTCTGCCGGTGACATTTCAACCCGGCTTCGCCGACACGCTCCTCGGCGGCAAGCTCACGCTCGAACACGACCTCACGCCCGATCACCACGCGTTTGCGTCGATCACCCGCGGCTACAAGGGCGGCGGCGTTAACATCGACGCGCGCATCAACCCGCCGGCGGATCCGCTCACCTACGCGACCGAGGATCTCTGGAATTACGAGGCCGGCCTGCGCGGCAATGCCCTCGATCGGCGGCTGGCGGGCGAGTTCACCGCGTTTTACCTCGATCGGCGTCGCCCGCAGGTGCGTGATTCCGCCGGATTCGGCGGCAACTATCGCTTCTTCACCGCCAACGCCCGGCGCGCCGACGTCTACGGGCTCGAGGCCACGGGTTCCTTCGCGCTGACCCGGCAATGGTCCGCTTATGGTTCGCTGGCGTTGATGGAGTCGAAGCTGGATCGCTTCACGCTGGCCAATGGCAACACCGGCGGCGGTCGCCGTCTCGCCAACACGCCCCGCCACGGCACCACGCTCGGGACCCGTTACCGGAATGAGCCGGGGCTTTTCGGCCAGCTCGAACTCGTCACGCGGGCGACCCAGTTCGACTCGAACACCCAGCATGAGGCGCGCCGCGCCTTGCGTGTCGTCAACGGCAGCGTCGGCTACACCTGGCGCGCCTGGACACTCACGCTGTGGGGACGGAATCTCTTCAACGAACGCCATGAGAAACGGGTTTTTTTCTTCGGCAACGAAGACCCCGATTACCTTGAGACGCGCTATGAGGATCGGGCCGACCCGCGGCAGGTTGGCGTGACCGCAGCGTATCGGTTCTGAGGTTTTTTCTGCGCAAAAAGCCTTCAGGACACGGCGGAGCCGCGTCCTTCCGCTTGCCGAGCGCGGGGTCGTGCGTTTTGTTGGGCCATTCATGATTTCGCTCCACGAAGGCAAGGGCTCCCGGGTCAAGCGTCCGCCCGAGCGCGTTTTCACCCTGCACCTCCAGGTGGCCGCCTGCGAACCGCGCATCTGGCGGCGCTTCCTCGTGCGCGAGTCGATGTGGCTCTCCCGCCTCCACGACACGATTCAAGTCGCGTTCGACTGGTTCGATTATCAGACCCATGCGTTCAACCTCGACGACCTGCGCTTTGGCAATCCGCTCAAGCGCGAGGAACTCACGATCGAGGATGACCGCGACGTGACGCTCGCCGACCTCGACCTCGAGCATCGCGAGCGCTTCAGCTACGGCTACCACTTTGGCGACGGCTGGCAGATCGATCTCAAGGTCGAGAAGATCGGCGTGATCGCCAAGGGTGCAACGTACCCCCTGTGCGTCGCCGGCGAGCGCGCGGGGCCGCCGGAGGACTGCGGCGGGGTCGAGGCCTTTCACGACCTGCTTGCGTGCATCAAGGAGCCGGATACCGACCTCGGCCGCGAGTGGATCGAGTGGCTCGGCCCCGACTACGATCCCGCGGCCTGCGATTTGGAAAAAATCAACAAGGCGCTGAAGAAACTCGGGAAATGAGGTTTTTGCGAGGTTTTCGCGCGGCGCGAAAACCTAGATCACGGCGACACCGGTTCCGCGGTGGAGGTGGTGCCTTCCACGGGCGCGGCGGCGGCCCGCGGTCCCCATTCGGCGGCTTGCTCCGGCTGATTCGTCGCCACGTAGAGCTGGGTGAGCACCTGGGCGATTTCCGCGCTGCGCGACGCGGGCGCCCCTTTGGCTCGCTTCAATTCATCGTACGCCTTGAGCAAAAACGGCTCGGCCTCGGTGTAGCGTTTCTGGCCGGCGAGCGACTCGCCGACCGTCCCGCGTGAATTCGGTATCACCCAACTGGTCGCATTTTCTCCCTTGTAGACCCGCTCGCACAAATCGAGGCAGGCGCGGGCCAGCGGCTCGGCTTCGGTGAATTTGCCCTCCTTGATCAAGTTCTGGACGTGGTTGTACAGCGAAACGCTCGCCGCCTGGCTTTCGGGTGTGTTGTCCGTGCGCGCCATGGCGACGATCTCCCGCTCCACGATCTCGGCCTCTGCCCGGTTGTCCAGCCGCCGCAGCCGGGTGGCCTTTGCCACCAACGCCGTGAAGGGATCTTCGATGAGAAACTTCGCGGCTTCGACGGCGCTCAGTGGCGACTCGGGTGAGATGGTCCGTGTCGTCGGATCGGCCAGAAGCCATCGGCCCCATTTCACGAACGGTGCATCGTCGGGCAGCGCGGCCAGCTCGGCCTTGACGGCGGAAAATTCCTTTGGCGTGATCGGTGCGGGCAGGAACTCGCCCGTGGCGCTGATCGTGCCGCCGGCCACGGCCGTGGCGAGGCGTTCGATCCACGCGGGCACCGGCGCATTCGTCACGAGTGAAGGCACCGGCCAGATCGCGACCGTATGGTTGGTCAAACCCCAGGACAGAACGAATTTCCCATCCGGGCTGAAGGTGGAGCTGAATCGGTTGCCCGCCGGGGTAAGCGGCTCGGCCAGGAGCTGGCCGGTCGCGGTTGACCAGATTCGAATCCGGCCGTCGATGGAATCGCTGATCGCAATCCGTTCGTCGTCGCGATCGAAGTCAATCGCGGTCACCGGTTTTTCGTTGCTCAATTGCAGCGTGCGCAGCGCTCCTGTCTGCGTGTCCCAGAAATTTACCTCGTTGTTGGCTTGCGTGGGAATCGTCAGCGAGCGGCCATCACGACTGAACCGGAGGATATTGGCGGGGGCGTGCAATTTGATCGGCGGCAACACGTCGCGCCCCGTGGCGACTTCGGTCAAATGTACGGTCCGACCCACGCCACTGCTTGCGAGCCGCGTGCCGTTCGAGTTGAAGGAGAGCCCGATCGTCTGCGTTCCGAGCTGAACCGTTGCTCCCAATTGTTTTCCGGTCGCAACGTCGAAGACGACGACGTTGCCGTCGGTGTCGCCGAGCGCCAGGTATGCACCGTCCGCCGACAGCGCCTGGGCGGCAGTGCGGCCACCGGGAATCCGATGCGGCTTTCCGATCTGTTTTCCACTCTCGGTATCCCAGACGTAAACCACGTTCGAGAATTGATACTGGCTCAGCCGGTTGCCGGACTTGGAAAACGTCAGTCGGGGTCCGGTCATGGGCGTGAGCGGATGGCGTTTGATCGCCTCCGGCTGGCGAACGTCCCACAATTCGACCTTGTCGGTGTCGAAGGTCACCGCCGCGAACCGATAGTCGTCGCTCCCCAACAGATTTCGCACCCGTACGCCGGTGGGAAACGCGAGCGTCGGAGAGCTTGTTTTTCCGGTGCCCAAGTCACGAAATTCCCAGGAGCCAGCCGAACCGAGAATCAAGGTCTGGGGTGCTACGAGGTGGAATCCGCGCAGCGACTTGCCGGAGCTCACCTGCAGCGGAGCCGCTGCGGTGGCGGTCGCCCGCCAGCGGCGCACGACGCCGTCGCGGCCGCCGGTCCAGATTTCCCGCTCGTCGGGCGAAAACAGGGCGTTGACGGAAAACCCAGCCCGGATCGGTTCGATCAACGGCTGGCCGGTGCCCGCATCCACGAGGTGCACTGAACCATCCGGCCGGGCGCCCATGAGCCGGCGCCCATCGCGACTGAGGGAAATCTCGCCCGCAAAATCGAATTTCCGACGCAGCGTGCCACCCGGCACTTCCCAAATCCGGGCCGTCCGATCGGTTCGGGCGACCGCCAGCAGCCAAGTGCCGTCGGGGGAAAATTTCACCGGAGTACCCTGCGAGATTCCCGAAATTTTTTGGCCCACTTTTTTCCCGGCCGCCCAATCCCACAACTGCGCCCCGCCATGGTCGCAGATGAGCGCCAGTTTGCCGTCCGGACTGAAGCGGCCCCAATTGTATTGGCCAACCGCCCCGGTCATCGCCGGAGTCAGTGGCTCACCCGACGGCACCGTCCACACCCGCCACAAAGCAGTTTCAGCCGATCGGCCAAAATCCGTGGTGAGCAAGCGGGTGCCATCGGCGCTGAATTCGACCGAAGAGACCCAATTGGTGTGGGGGAGCGTCGCCTTTAGTTCGCCTGTGCCCGCATCCCACAGCTTTGCTACGCCTTCGGAATTACCCGCCGCCAGCCAGCGCCCATCGGGGCTGAAAGCGAGGCGGATCGTGCTCTTGCCATTTTGCAGGGGGCCGGCGAGCAGCCTGCCGGTCGCCACGTCCCAGATGCGAAGGGTGCCATCCACCAGGGCGACCGCAATGCGCGTGCCCTTCTCGTCGATTGCACCCGCGGAAGGCTCCGCGTCATGCACCACCGGTGCGATGACGGGCCGGCCGGAGGCAACGTCCCAGATATGAATCGTCCGGTGATCGGTGTTCGTGACCACCCGGCTCCCGTCGGCGGAAAACCCGATCACGACCGCCTCGTGTTCGTGTTTATACGCCACGCCGACCGGCAGGGCGAACGCCCGATAGGCCAGGGCCGACATCAACCGTGGGCCGGCCGCATGGTTGAGCGGATCGGAGCGGGCGGCGCGGGCGAGATACGCGATGCCTTCGGAAACTTTCCCCTGTTCGAGCAATTGCGATCCGTAGACCAGATCCGTCCGGCTCGACCGCGCGGCGCCGTCGCGCTCGGCCTGTTCCGCGCGCCGCTGCGCGCGAATACCGAAGACCGCCCCGATGCAGAGCACGACGACCGCGGCCGCGAGTCCGCCAATCGCCCAGCGCTGTCGCCGGGCGCGTTGCGCGGACTCGGCGAGCTCCGCGCGCTGCTGCCGCGCATCGCGGCTCGCGCGGATCACCTCGGCGAGCACGTCGTGTGTCAACTCCACGCGCTGCACGCCGAGGCGATCCTCGATGCGCAGCAGCCGCCGCGAAACCAGCGTGTCGACGAGCGCGCGCGTGACGCCGGGCGATTCGAGCGCGGTCTCCAGCGCGAGATTGTCGCGGAAGCCGGACTTGGTGAGCAGATGATCCTCGACGAAGGCGCGCATCTCCGCCGGCAGGTCGGCGACGCTGCGGTCGTAGAACTCGGTGAGGATCTCGCGGCGGTTGCCGGAGACCAGATCCGCCGTGATCTGTGCCTGCCCGAGCGCCCGGCGGCGCTCGTTCAACTCGCGGCAGATGACGGAAAGGAGCGCCGGCTCGACTTCCATCTCGGTCAGCCGTTCCGCCGAACCACCGCGTACTCCGGCGACAAACTCGACCACGCGCTCCGCCACGCCCTCGGCGAGGAGGTGCGGCGCGGGCTTTTGCACGATCTCGAGGGCCTGCGTGCCGTTGAGCCGGCGGACGCGCATGCGGCTGTGCATGATCGACCGCATCTCGTTTTTCAGGCTCTCGAGATCGGGCAGGAAATCCTCGCGCAGGCTCAGCACGACCTGGCACGAGGGTTTGTCGAAATTGTAGCGCGCGATGTCGAGTTCGCCGCTGTCGAATTTCTCCCGCAGCGCCGCGGGCGCGCGGTTTTCCACGAGGTCGGCGAGTTCGGCGAGGAAGGCGCGTCCGCGCTCCCGCTGCGCGTCGCTGGCGCGGCCGAGGGTGAAGATTTCCTCGAACTGATCGAAGGCGAGGATGGGTGTGAGGAGGCGGTTCTTCGCGCTCCAGATGTCGATGTCCTTGCGATGAAAATATTCCCACAGAGTTTCGTCGGCCCGCGGGGCGGGCGCATCCGCGCCGACGGATTGGTAGGCCTCGACCAGCGCGGCCTTCACTTGATCGGCGAGGGTGGGCGTTGTAGCCGGGGTCGGTGACCCCGGTTTGTCGGCAACGACCGAATGGTCGAGCCGCAGATAAAGCGGGAGAAAATCCGCCTCGCGCAAGTGGGGAAAGGCGCCGGCCTGGAGGAGCGACGATTTGCCGAGACCCGACTGGCCGAAGAGGACGGTGAGGGTGTTGCGACGGATGAGCCGGACGAGTTCGTCGGTCTCTTTTTCGCGGCCGAAGAAAAACGCCCGCGAGTCCTCCGTAAACGACGCCAGCCCCGGCCAGGGGTTGGCCGCATCGACCGCTGAGGAAATAATTGGGGCAAGATCAGACATCGGAGTTTAACCACGGATCACACCGATGGGCACGGATACAAACCCAGAGGTCTTGGTGCCATGATCCGTGTTCATCCGTGCGATCCGTGGTGAAAATCAGGGAAGGAAGAGACATGATTTAACCGCAAAGATCCAAAGAGCGCAGAGAACGGAAAAGGTAGAGTTAGACTCTTCCGGGGGTTTTCTCCGTGCCTCGGTGTCACTGTGGTTCATCTTTTTCAGAGCAGTCCCTTTTCGCGTTTCCGAAAATCCCGGATCAACCGCACCATCCGCTCGACGAATTCCGGCGTCGTCGCGCCACCGGGAAGCTTGGTCCACTGCACCTGCAAAAACCGCTCGGGCACGAGCGCTTCGTTTTCGCCCACCGGATCGATCAGCACGGGCAAGATAAACGGGATGGTCTCCGCGATCAGTTTCGAGCGTTCGGCGCCGAGGGCCCACTCGAGGCGGAAATAACCTTCGTGGCGCGCCTGAGTGTTGGCGGAAATCACCGGCACGAAGAGCGAGCAACCGCGGATGTTGCGTTTGATTTCCTTGTCGAAGTCGTCGCCGCCCTCGAGTTTGCGCTGGTCAAACCAGACCTCGACGCCCGCGGCTTCCAGGGCATCGCGGATTTTTTTGACCGCTGGCGCATCCTGGCTCGCGTAGCTGAGGAAGACGGAACCGGGTTTCATTTCGGCCGTCGCCGCCGGGGCGACGGAAAGGCCCGCCCGGAGGTCGGGCCCTACCTCGGACGTCGGCGCGGGGAATTTTTCAAGGTAGCGCGCGCTCAGTTCATGGACGAAATCCTTCGCGGAACCCTGTTCAAAGATCTGCGTGCGATACGAAAAATTCCGCAGGAAGAGGACGAGCTTGGGGTCCGTCGCGACCGAGCGATCGGCGATAATCTCGAGTTCCTCCCGTTGCAGCGACAGCCGGCCGTGTTTCGCGATCCGGATGAAGAAGCGCGCGAGCCAGTCGGGAAACGTGTTGCCGATCAGCAGCAGGTGGCTCGTCTTCAGTTCGTCGAGCAGCACGTTGGGCCGTTTCGATTCGGACTGGATCGCGGTGAAAAATTCCAGGGTGTCCTCTTCCGTGATGACGTAGTCCGGCGAGGCGGACATGCGCCCGAGCAGATGGAAGACGGTGGAGGTGGCGCTTTGGCGCGCGTCAGCGGGCAGGTCGGTGTTGTTGTTCGGCGAGTAGGCGAGCGAGACGGTCTTGGGCGCGCCGGCATACCGCTCCTCGTCGAGGGCCTGGGCGAGCAGCGAGTCGAAGGTGGTCGTGACGAAAACGTTGAAGTGCCGGATCCGCGCCAGTTCGCGCAGGATTGGCGGGACGGCCGGCGCGAGCTCCTTCAGCAGCGTGCGAATGCGCGGGTAGACCTCCTCGCGGCGGCCGCCCCGCTGGATGTAGCGGCAGACGATCTGGTGCAGGGCATCATCGCCGGTGCAGTCGTCGGCGGGGACGCGGAGGCGCTCGGCGAGCCGGACGGCGAGCACGCGCATGAGCGGTGCTTCGCCGCCGGTGCCGTCGGGCACGGTCAACAGCTCCGCGCCGACAATGGGAATGACACGACGCTCCCCGATGTATTCGAGAAGGTCGTCCCAGAAAAATTCTTGGGCGGCGGGAGCCGGAGAAAGCACGTGGCGGGATAATCCGGCCCGGGTCGCGAAGCGCAAAGGTTTTCGCGAGGGTGTTGCGCCGCGCAACACCCCCGCGAAACCCTACCGGTTCTCCGTGAAGCTGGTGATCGTGTGCCACTCGAACACCTCCTGCAGCAACGCGCGCTCCGCCTTGGCGACGACGCGTTCGAGTGCCCCCCACGTTTGCACGAAGACGGCCTCCTTGCGGGCCGCCGCCAGCCGCACTTCCATTTCGCGGCAGCGGGCCAGCCGGCGGTGCAGGTCGGTGACCCGGATGAGCCCCAGAAACGCGACGGCCAGCACCGGCAGGGCCACCGGACCAAACCCATAGACCCATGACTCCACCCAGGCGGGCGCCTGGAGGGCGGGCATCAGCGTGTGCGAGGCGTAGGCGGCGCTGAAGCACACGGCCAGCAGCATGGAGATGAAAAATCCCCAGCGGAGACGCTCCTGGATCGGCGCCGCCCATTGCCTTTGCCCGGCGAAATAGGCCAGCTGGACGTCGATGCGCTCCCGCACGTAGCGCTGCTTGAATTCGTCAAAACTTGCCGGATACGCGCGGGCCCCGCGCCGGTGCAGCACGTCGAGCGAGCGTCGCAAGGGCTCGAGCCCCGCCCAGTCGAAGTCGTCGAAGAGTCGCAACGAGCGGGGCAGACCCCAGGTGGCCAGCGTGCTGCGGGTGATTTCCGTGGCGAGGCGGCAGCGCGCCCAGTCGTGCTGATCGCGCCGGTGCCGCACCAGCAGGGCGATGGCGGTGGCGGCGAGGAGACACACGAGTTTCACCCAGGGCATCGCTCCGACGTCCAGACGGGGAAAGGCGAGGGTCGCCGCCGCCAGGATGGCCGCGAGTGCCAGCAGGCAGATCGCCAACGTGACGAGCCGCTTGTCGTGCGGCGCGTGGAACGTGGCGGCATGGTCCACCTTGGCCTGAAACTCCTGCACGATGGTCCGGCCGCGGTCCGGGGTGTCTTTCGGCGTGGGCTGCGGCGCCCGCGGCAGCCCGTTGAAGTAGGCGAGATGGCGGTCACCGACCTCGAGGCTTTCAAAGTTCTCGCGGCGGACGGAGAGATCCTTCGCGTTGACGACGATGACGGGCCGGCCCATCTCCCGCGCGTAGGCGACGATTTCCGCGGTGCCGCCGCGACCTCGCGAGGGTTCCCCATCCCACACCGTGAGCAGGATGTCGCAGTGGTTGACGGTCTCCATGCCGCAGTCGAGGTAGGCGTCTTCCCGGGCGTTGCGCTCGCCAATCACCCGCGCGCTCTCGGCCTCCGCGAGCAGGGATTCGACCTCGCGCCACAGCTCCGGGGAAAAGTCCGCGCGAAACTCCGCCGGCGGCAGCGGCAGCACCGCCTCCCACCCGAGCCCGAGCTGCAGCGCCGTGCGCGCAAACAGCATGTCGGCGCCCTCGGCGATCGACGAAAGGGCGAGCCACTCCGCTCCATTCTCGGCGCGCAGCCCCGCCAGCACTTCCCGCAACACCCGTTCCACCGCCGCGCGGTCGCGCAATTGCCGGTGACCGGTAAAACCGATGACGCGGAACACAGGTAGTTGGGGGACTTCCACCATGCGGAGGGAGTCTGTCCGAGTCGCGCTCGCTCGTGTCAATCGCGAAGGGGCCGGACTTGGGGGCGCCGACCGGCCGCGGCTTGCGCCGGCGCTCCGCGAACTCCGCGTCTAACTCTACTTTGTCACCATTACGAAATTTTCCAATGAAAGCCGCGGGAATTGGAGGCGGGGTGCCCTCACCCCGCGAACGCAATTGAAAAACGCCATTCCGCCGCCGCGCAACGTCTCTGGAGTTCATGGGGCGACAAACCGGAGGACAGAAAAAGGGTTGGCAGAAAAAGAGCGGAGTCGGGGGGCTTGATTCTGCGCTGCCGGACGCGGTGCGGACGTGGTTCAGGAGTTTCCTTTTTCTGCCAATCCTGTTTCTGCCCTCCTCTGAAAGCGTCGCGAGCTCAGCGGAGCCGCAACCCTCCTGCGGTGGGCAAGCCAAACTTCCCGCAAGGCGATGGCCGCAAAAAGGCGCAGGAGGCGCAAATAGAGCGTGTCTGGTCTTGCGCCTTTTGTGCCTTTTTGCGGCCAACTGGCCTTGAAGAAGTCCTCGCGGCAGAACAAGAATCGCATGCGGTGTAATTCAGATGCGTTGCGCGTATGCGTTGCGCGGTGGGGGCACTGCGCCTCCATCGAACTCACCGAACATTCGGAGCCGCGCTTCGGCGGTGCGGATGATTAGAGTGGATCGCCGGAGGGAATCTGACAAAACCTCTGGCGTTGCACGGCCACCACCCCGCTGCCGCCGGCGCTTCGGATCCAATCCCACACCGCATGAATATTCTCCCCGGGCTCCGGCTCGCCTCTTTGTGTTTCGCCTCGTCCGTGGCCCTTTTCGGCGCCGAACCCACGGTGGCTCCGTCACCGCTGCTGCGCGCGGTGCGGCTTGGCGCCACGGCCGAGTGGCAGACATTGCTGGCGGCCAAAGCCGACGTACACGCCCGCGATGCCGCCGGCAACACCGCGCTGCACTTCGCCGCGTTGAATCACGATTTTCCCGCGGTCAATGCCCTGCTCGCCGCCAGCGCGGAGGTCGACGCGAAGAACACCGCCGCGGCCACGCCGCTGATCTACGGCGCCGGCCACGCGGAAATCGTGCGGGCGCTGCTCGCGCGGGGAGCCAGTCCGGGCAGCGTTTCGCAGGAAAATCAAACTCCGCTCATGGCGGCCGCCGCGGGGCCGGATGGGTTTGAGGCGGTCAGGCAGCTCCTCGCCGCCGGGGCGGAGCTGACCCCGAACCGGAGCGCGAGCCGCCGCAATGCCAGTGCGCTGAACAACGCCATCGCCGCCGGGGACCACCGCACCATCACGCTGCTGCTCGACCGCGGCGCGGAGGTGAATCCAAAAGTTGGATTTGCGCCCCTGGCCGGCGCCGCCTTTCTCGGCGACGTGGCGACGGTGCGCATGCTGTTGGATCGCGGCGCGGATCCCGGTTACAACAACGGGTTTGCCGGGCACGCGCTCAACTTTGCGCTTTTCGCGGGGCAGGTGGACGCGGCCCGGCTGTTGGTCGAACGCGGGGCCAGCCTCCAACTCCGGTCCCCGTCGGGGCACGGCACGCCGCCGATGGTGTTTGCGGCGTATAACCAGGATGGTGACGCCACCGTGGCAAAACTCCTCCTCGATCGCGGCGTCGATCCGAATGCGGCCAACGACGCCGGCGCCACTGCGCTCACCTGGGCGCTCCGGACCGGCGCACACACGCCCCTCGTGGAGACATTGCGCGGCGCCGGGGCGAAGGCGCCGGAAAGCGTCCGTGCGAAACGCCTGCCCGACCGCCCGGTGCCGGAGTCACCCGCGGACCGCGCCGCGCTCGTGCGTGAACGCATTCCGGCGACGCTGCACCTCCTCCAGCGCAGCTCCACGGCGTTTCTCGAAAACGCCTTTGTGCAGAAGGCGAATTGCAGCTCGTGTCACGGCCAGGATCTGCCGGCGGTGGTGGTCGAACTCGCCCGCGCCCGCGGTTTCCCGGTCGACGATGTCGGGACGGGCCGCCGGCTGGCGGCGCGTTATGCCATGTGGAAGCCAGTTGCGGAGGGCGCGCGGCAGATGAAGTCGCCGCTGCCCGACGTGGCGGTGAGTGCGGGCTACGGATTCTTTGGTCTGACGGCCGTGCGCCATCCCAGCGATGACATGGCGGAGGCCATCGTCCGCTTTCTGATCCGCACGCAGCGTCCGGAAGGCCACTGGCCGGGCCTCGATCGCCGGCCGCCGATGGAGGACGGACCGGTGGTGGCGACGGCGTGGGCGGCCCTGGGTGTGCGCGATTACCCGCCGGTCGGGATCGCGCGGGAAGCGGCGGAGTCGCAGGCGCGATCGGCCGCGTGGCTGGCGCGGCGGGAGCCGGCCAACCACAACGAGGCGGTCTTTCAGTTGCTCGGCCTGCATTGGAGCGGCGTGCCGGCGGATCGGGTCGGGACCTCGGTGCAGCGAATCGTCCGGTCGCAGCGACCGGACGGCGGTTGGGCGCAGTTGCCCGCGCTCGAGAGCGACGCCTGGGCGACCGGGACCGCGTTGTATGCGCTGCACGAGGCTGGCGGCATGAAAACCGCGGACGCGGTTTACCAGCGGGGCGTGGCGTTTCTGCTGCGGACGCAATTCGAGGACGGCTCGTGGTGGGTGAAAAGCCGTGTGTGGCCGTTTCAGCCGCACTTCAACGGACAGTTTCCGCACGGCAAGGATCAGTGGATGTCCCAAGGCGCGACGGCGTGGGCGGCGGCAGCGCTGTTGTTCACGATTGAGCCGGTGAAGCCGGCGCTCCCGGCGCCGACAGCGCAGGAGTTGATCGCGACGTATGCAGGATCGCCCGCGGCGCAGCGGAGGAAAGGTGCAGTGGCGACCGCGGCCGCGCCGATGGCGGCGACCGCCAACCCGGCGGTGGCCACGGTCGATTTTGCCCGGGACATCCAGCCGTTGTTCAAGCGCTCGTGTGTCGGCTGTCATGACGGGGAGAAACCGCGCGGTGGATTCGCCCTGGTCTCGCGGGAGGCGGTGCTCAAGGGCGGGGCCAGCGGCGATCCCGCGATTGCGCCCGGCTTTGCCGACGACAGCACGATGATCCAGTATGTCACTGGCAAGATCGAGGACCTGGAAATGCCACCCCTCGACCGGCGCGAAAAGTATCCGGCGCTGAGCGCCGCCGAAATTGATCTCCTTCGCACCTGGATCGACAGTGGCGCGCCGTGGGCGCCGGTGAAGACTGTCAGCAATGAGGCCCGGTGATGGCCGGGTGGTTCGAAAAATCCTCTCGCCGGCACGCGTCCCGTCCCAACGGCTGTACACAACGTCATAAGTCTGGATCGATGGGGGCGCGGTGCCCTCCTGCGGCGGACAAGCCCTCACCGCGCGGGCTGGCGCGTCGGACGCATCATGCCGCGGGGTGAGGGCACTCCGCCTCCACTGCGCGAAAATTTCTGATGTTGTTCTGCATAGTTTCCCTTCCCATGAAAAAATTCCTGATTCTCATTCTGCTGGGGCTGACCCTTGGCCTTGTTCCGCTCCGCGCCGCCGAACCGGCGGGGCGTTTTAGCCGCACCGAAGATGTCGTCTACGGCCGCAAATTCGGCACGGCGCTCACGCTCGACGTATTTCGCCCCGAGGCCCCGAACGGCGCGGCGGTGATGTTCATGGTCAGCGGCGGCTTCAATTCGGATCACAGCCGCGTCAACGCCAGGAACTACGAGTTGTTCCTGGCCGGCGGCTACACCGTGTTTGCAATCGTGCATGGCTCGCAGCCGAGATTCCACGCACTTGAAATCCTTGGAGACATCCATCGTGCCGTGCGCTTCGTGCGGCATCATGCCGCGCGGTACGGCATCGATCCGCAAAAACTAGGTATCACCGGCGTGAGCTCCGGCGGGCATCTCTCGCTCATGCTCGGAATGACCGGCGGTCCGGGCAAGGTTGACGCCAGGGATCCGATCGATCGCGAGAGCAGCGCCGTGCAGGCGGTCGCGTGTTTTTGTCCGCCGACGGACTTCCTCAACTGGAGCGGCCCGGGTGATGACCAGCTCGGCGTGGGTGAAATCGGCACCCGGTTCAAGGGGGCGTGGGATGCGCGGATCGCCACCCGCGAAGGTCGGGAGCAACTGGCGCGCGAGGTGTCGCCGATCAATTTTGTCAGCGCCCGGATGGCGCCCACCCTGGTGTTGCACGGCGACGCGGACAAACTCGTTTTCCCCTACCAGGCGAAAATCTTCCAGGAGAAATGCCGGGAAGTTGGGGCGCCCTACCAACTGGTCATGCGCGAAGGCAAGGATCACGTCTGGCCCGAGATGGCGACCGATACTGCGCAGTTCGTGGCCTGGTTCGATCGGCACCTGCGCGGCGTTGCGAAGTGACGGCCGCAATGGTCGCGGAATGGCGATAATCGATGCAATGGCCGCACGAGCGGGGTTGCAAACGGGCGCGGCGTACCCCTGTCGCCCGCATGAACACCAAGGAAGTACGGTTGGAGGAAATCCAAAAGCAGCCCGAGCCGGTGTTGCGGGAAGGGCTGTACACTTGAAGCACGTCGAGCGACGGCGAGCCGACGTGGAATGGGCGGAAACATCATTGTACCTCTGCCATGGGTGTGGGGAGGGAGGTAAAATGATGGCGGGTGAATGATGGCGGAGGCGGCGCGTGCTCTGCGTCGGGCTCTTCCCTGTAAACGGATGCCGTATTTTCCTCATGATGGCGGCCGCGATCCAATCATCTCCGGGCCAGGCGTGGTGCAAAATGGATTCAGGCTTGCTCCGACCTCGGCGTCCTCCGCCGTCTGCGCCCTGGTCTTGATTCGCGTTCATTTGCGTCTATTCGCGGTGGAATCGATTCTTTTGGCGTAGTGCTCGCTCCGCGATTTCTGTAACTCGAAAATTTCACCTCCAATTGTTGCAGTCGGCCCGCGATTATGAAAAGTCGCCGACTCTTCCCATCATGAAATATCCCGTCCTCCGGTTTGTCGCCCTGGCGACGCTGGCCTGCGTCGCTTGCACCGCGCCCACCTTCCTCTCGCCGCTGATCGCAGCGGAAAAAGCCCCCGCCTACGACAGCAGGGAGCACTACACCAAATACGAATACCGCATCCCGATGCGCGACGGCGTGAAGCTCTTCACCTCGGTCATGGTGCCGAAGGACGCGTCGAAGACCTATCCCTTCCTGATGACGCGCACGCCCTACAGCGTCGCGCCCTACGGCGAGGACGAGTTTCCCGAAGCGGCCGCGCACACCGACATGTTTCTCCAGGCCGGCTACATCTGGGTGCGGCAGGACGTGCGTGGACGCACGCTGTCGGAGGGCAAGTTCATCGAGATGACACCGCATCGCCCCGACAAGAAAACGAAGGCCGATGTCGATGAAAGCTCCGACACCTACGACACGGTCGAATGGCTGCTCCAGCATGTGCCGAATCACAACGGGCGCGTCGGAATGTGGGGCGTCTCTTACCCCGGGTTCTACACGTCTGCCGGGATCATCGACACGCATCCGGCGATCAAGGCGGCCTCGCCGCAGGCACCGGTCACGGATTTTTATCTCAACGACGACTGGTATCATGGCGGGGCATTCATGCTCGCGGCGGGGTTCGATTTCTTTTCGAAATTCAAACCGCAGTCCGGCCCGACGCCGCCGCCCAAGGTGCGGGTGCCGTTCGACTATGGCACGCAGGATGGCTATGAGTTTTTCCTCAAGCTGGGTTCCGTCGCGAACGCGGCCGCGTTGCTGGGCGGCAACAACACGGGCTGGAACGAAGGCGTCGCACACCCGACCTACGACGCCTACTGGAAGGCGCGCGCGATCTGGCACCACCTGAAAAACATCCGCTGCGCCGTGCTGACGGTGGGCGGCTGGTTCGACGCCGAGGATCTCATGGGGCCGTTGCGCACCTACCACGCGATCGAGAAAAACAACCCCGGCATTTTCAACGCGCTCGTGATGGGACCCTGGGTGCACGGCGGCTGGGCGAGGCAGGACGGACGGCGGCTCGGCAGCGTCGATTTCGCCGCTGACACCGCGACCTACTACCGGGAGAAGATTGTGCTGCCGTTTTTCGAGAAGCATCTCAAGGACAAGGGCGAGCCGAAGCTCCCGGAGGCGTATGTGTTCGAGACCGGGACGAATGTCTGGCGCCAGTACGCCGCGTGGCCCGCACCCGGCGCGAAGCCACGCACGCTGTATTTCCACGAGCGCGGCGCGCTAAATTTTGACCCGCCGACGGATGCGGCGGCGAGCGACACCTATGTGAGCGATCCCGCGAAACCGGTGCCGTTCATCGGCTACACGGCGACGGGAATGCCGCAGGAGTACATGGTCGCCGACCAGCGGTTTGCCGCGACCCGGCCCGATGTGCTGGTCTACGTCACCGAGCCGCTCGAGGAGAGTATCACCTTCGCCGGTCCGGTTTCGCCGCGGCTGTTTGTCTCCACGACCGGCACCGATGCCGACTGGGTCGTGAAATTGATCGATGTCTATCCGCCGGAACGCAGCACGCCCGCCGCGGCCAGTGGCGCCCCGGAGGGCGGCCGGTCGAAAGACGTCGGTCCGCCCAAGGTTACACTGGCGGGCTACCAACAGCTCGTGCGCGGCGAGCCGTTTCGCGGCAAGTATCGCAGGAGTTTCGAAACCCCGGAGCCGTTTGCGCCCGGCAAGGTTGAGGCGGTGAATTTCACGATGCCGGATGTGAACCACACGTTTCGGCGGGGCCACCGGATCATGGTCCAGGTGCAGAGCTCGTGGTTTCCCCTCGTGGATCGGAATCCGCAGACGTTTGTGAACATTCCGACGGCGAAGCCGGAGGATTTCCGCGCCGCGACGCAGATAATTCATCGCGCGGCCGGCCGGGCCTCGGGCGTGGAAGTCATGGTGCTGGCACCGGCGGCCGGAGGCCGGTAGGGTGGGGCCGGGACGAGTGGGCCGCGTTGGCCGCCGGGCGGGCCGGGCAAAACGCGCAACGCTCGAGATTCGCAGCTCCCGCCTGGGGGCGCGACCTTGAGCGTTGAGGGTTGGGTTTCGAAAGTTAAGCGTTGAGCCCAAGCCAGTCGGTGCCTCTCTGTTTGAATTCGGTGCGATGACTGACCCCGCCAAAGCCGTATTTCTCAGCTACGCCTCGCAGGACGCGGAGGCGGCCATGCGTATCTGCGACGCCCTTCGCAGCGCCGGTGTCGAAGTGTGGTTCGATCAAAGTGAACTCGTTGGTGGTGATCAATGGGACGCAAAGATCCGCGGTCAGATCAAATCCTGCGCGCTGTTCGTGCCGGTGATTTCGGCGCACACGCAGGCCCGGCTGGAGGGCTACTTCCGGATCGAATGGAAACTTGCGGCGCAGCGGACGCACGCAATGGCGGAGGCCAAATCGTTTCTCCTGCCCGTCGTGGTCGACGCCACCCACGATGCGGAGGCGCACGTGCCGGAGGAATTTCGCGCGGTGCAGTGGACGCGCTTGGTCGACGCCGGGGTGATCGCGAGATTTGCGAGCCGGGTCCGGCAGCTGGTGGATGCGCCCGCGACGCTATCGCCTTTTGGCTCTGGCACGCCATCGCCGTTTCCCGCCGTGCCCGGCGTAGTCCCGCCGCCGCACCCGCGGGTGAAGACGGCGTCGTCCCTTTCCGCAAGATTAGGGGTGGCCGCTCTGCTCGCGATCGCGGCGGTGATTTTGGTGTTTTCCCGGAAGCAATCGCCCGCACCCGCGGCGCCGTCGGCCGGGGGCGCCGGAGCGAATTCACCCGTGGCTCCGGCCGCCGAAAAAACCATGGCGGCGCAGCCGCCGGGGGAGTCCGCGCCCGCGAAATCGATCGGGGTGATGCCGTTTGTCAATCTGAGTGACGACAAGGAGAACGAGTACTTTTCCGATGGGATCAGCGAGGAGCTGCTCAACGTCCTCGCCAAGGTGCCGGGGCTGCGCGTGGCGGCGCGCACCTCGGCCTTTTTCTTCAAGGGTCAGAATGTGCCGGTCGCCGAAATCGCGCAAAAACTCGGGGTCGCCTACGTGCTCGAGGGCAGCGTGCGCCGGGCGGGCAATCGGGTGCGCATCTCCGCCCAGCTGGTGAAGGCGGCGGATGGTTTTCACGTGTGGTCCGAAAATTTCGATCGCGAGCTGAAGAACATCTTTTCCCTGCAGGATGAAATCGCCGGCCTGATTGCCCAGAACCTCAAGCTCGAGATCGGGGTGACCCTCGCCGCCCGGGGCGAAGTGAATGATCAGGCCTACCAGTTTTTTCTCCGGGGCCGGCAGGCGTGGAATCTGCGCACCCCCGCCGCACTCGATCTGGCCGAACAGTGTTTTGACCAGGCTCTCGCCCTCGAGCCGAAGTTTGCCCGCGCCGCGCTCGGGCGCGCCGATGTGTGGTCGACTCGCGGGATGGAGCGGCAGGACATCGTCGAATACGGCCAGCGGGATTCACCCATGCAGTCGAAAATCGTCGCCGAGATCGTAGGGGCGCTGGCGCTCGAGCCGGATTCGGCGGAGGCGCACGCGTCGCTGGGAAATATTTTCTGGCTGAGCTGGCGCATCGACGACGCCGAACGCGAACTGCGGCGGGCGCTCACGTTCGATCCAAACTACGCCACCGCGCGCCTGTGGCTGGGCCGCGTGCTGCAGGTCGACGGTCGCATCGACGAGGCCCTCGTCGAGTTCCAGCGCGCCATGGAACTCGACCCGCTCTCCTCGCGCATCCTCGACAATTACGGCAACTGCCTGCTGCTGGCGGGGCGGTTGGATGAAAGCCTCGCCACTGCGGAACGGGCGGTGGCGCTGCAACCCGACAATTTTCAGGCGCTCGCCCGGCAGGCCACCGCGTTGGCCGATCTGGGGCGCCGTGACGAGGCCGCGGCCGTCGCGCGTCGTCTGCTGGCCGCCACGCCCAGCCGGGTGACAGCGGCCGCCTATGCGCTGGCCCGGTGCGGATTGAAGGCGGAGGCCGAACTGGCTTTCGCCAAAATGGAAAGGGTTGGCGCCCGCGGCGTGGTGAGAGCGTATGTGCTCGCCGCGATGGGTCGCTGGGAGGAGTGCCTCCAGGCCCTGGAGCCGCAAGTCCTCCAGACCAACATCGTCGACTATCTGTATTATTTGCCGGTCTTTGATCCGATCCGCCAGGATGCGAGATTTGCGCGGGTGATTGCCGAGGTGGGAATGAAGGAGGCCTATGCGCGGGCGCAGGCGGAGCGCGCGGCGTGGCAGCGGGCGAAGGGCTCGAAGAAATGAGCGCGACGAAATATCTCCAAGGCTCAACGCCCAACTCATCATCCGGAATTTCTGAAACCAAACTTTGAATGAATGCCATTCTGCTTCGCTTTCTCGCGCCCACCACCTGGCTCGCCATTTTCCTCTCCGGTGTCGCGGCAAATGCCGCCGTGGCACCCGCCTCTCCGGCGCCGGCCGTCACGGCCACCATGGATCCAGCCACCCTGCCCGCGCCGAAACGTGTCGTCGTGCCAAAACTCCGCGGCGCGGTCGCCGTCGACGGCGAGTTGAATGAAGCGGTCTGGGCACAGGCCGCCGTGCTCGGGCCGTTTGTGCCCGCCAGCGGCTCCGGTCAGGCGCGCGAGGCGACTCTCGTCCGCGTCTGGTATGACGAGCTGGCGCTCCACCTCGGGTGGACGTGCAAGGACGTCGACATCCAGGCGACGTTCACCGCGCGCGACAGCAAGTTCTGGGAGGAGGAAGTCGTGGAGTTCTTCGTCACACGTCGTGACCTTGCGCGCTATTTCGAACTGCAGTGGAATCCGCTCGGCGGAGAATTCGACGCCATCATCCGCAACAATCTCGATGAGCGCGGGGTGTCGAAGAAGTTCGAGGGCGACTGGAGCTACACCGCGAAGGGCATGAAGAGCGCTGTAAAGGTGCGGGGCACGGTCGGCAATTCAGCCGACCGCGACGAACAGTGGCAGGTCGAGGTCACGATTCCGTTCGCTGATCTGGAGGAGGGAACGCCGAAGCCGGGCGATGTCTGGCGCGCGAATTTCTATCGGTTTAATCGCACCAAGGACCAGCCGGTGGAGCAGTTGAGCTGGTCGGCCCCGCGGCTACCGGGTTTTCATCAGCCGAGCCGTTTCGGGTATCTGGAATTCGGACGGTGAGGCTTTAGCCTTTCTTCGCCGCGGCGGGTTCGGGCAGCTTGCACGACTGCCAGGCGATGAACCGCCACACGCCTTTTTCCAGCCGATAGGCCGCCAGGAAACAGAGGTGGAGTTCGTTGAACGGGGCGGCCTTCCCGAGGAGAAACTTGCCGCGCCCCGTCATGTGCACCAGGCCCGGGACGATTTCGCGAAACTCCCGCTGCTCATACGTGATGGCATTGTATTTCGAACTGCCCGCCGTGATCTTGGCGACAAACGTGGCCTTCGTGTCGACGCTCCCGTTCGAATGCACGTAGAGCAAATCGTCGGAAAAAGTCGCGGCGAGTTTCGCGGGGTCGGCCGAAATCATGGCCGTCACTCGCGCGTCGTCCGCCGCGCGCCAGGCGGCGGCCGGATCGGCGGCGGCGCGGAGCGAAGAGGACAGGATCGCGAGGGCGAGCAGGGACCGCAGGCGGAGGAGGGTATTCATGGGGAGATGCGGAGGGAACGAGGCGGGGACAGTGGAAGATTTTGGCGGGAGCCGAAGAAGACAATGCTGGAAACGCGATGGACGTTGGCAATGCCCCGTCGGACCGACCATCGGGAGACGCAGCCCCGCCTGCGATTCACGTTGCGAGCCCGGGAAGTCGAAGTTCGCATGCGGGGCGATAACGTCGCGACTGGGAAACCTCGCCTTCTTACATCTCCCGCTCAATGAGAATGCATGACTTCACACAGAATTGTCAGCCACCTGAACGCTGAGCATTCAGCGTCGAACCCGCCGGAGGACGGGCGGGCGCTTGCTCGCCTCCGGCGAGTTGAACGTTCCGGCGCGTGGCGCCGCGTGATTTCGCGTCTGGCACTCGCGGTCGGACTGGCGTGTGCGTGGACAATGCGGGCCACCGCCGCGCCGGCGTCGCCGGAGCTCACCGCGAAAATCGATTCGCTCTTCGCGAAATGGGCCAAACCGGATTCACCCGGCGTGATCGTCGCGATCGCGCAGGGCGGCGAGACGATCCATGCGCGCGGCTACGGGATGGCCAATCTCGAACACGGCGTCCCGCTCACGCCCGACACGATTTCGGAGTCCGGCTCGGTGGCGAAGCAGTTTACCGCGGCAGCCGTGGTGCTCCTGTCCCTGCGCGGCCGGCTTTCACTTGACGAGTCGATCCGGAAGCATCTGCCGGAAATGGCGGCTTCGATCTGCGATTCGATCACCGTGCGAATGCTGCTCAATCACACGAGCGGGTTGCGCGACATCCACGGACTCAACGATCTGCTGGGGCGGCCGTCCTATTCGTCGCAGCATGACAATGCGGGGGTCTTGCGCGTGATGAGCCGCCAGCGGCGGCTTAATTTTGAGCCAGGCACGGAGTATCTCTATTGCAACGCGAGTTACGTCCTCGCGGCGATCATCGTGGAGCGGGTGGGCGGCAAGTCGTTCAACGCCTTTTGTGAGGAAGAGCTGTTTCGTCCGCGGGGCATGACGCACACCCGCTGGCGCGACGACTTCGTCGCCGTCGTGCCGGGTCGCGCGTCCGGCTACGCGCCGCGCCGCGGCGGTGGTTATCGGATTGACCTGCCCTACAGCAACATCGTCGGCAGCGGCGGCCTGCTCACCACCGTGGGCGATTTGCTGAAATGGAATGCAAGTCTCGAGGGCGCGACGGGCGAATGGGCGGAGCTCGCGCGCTTGTTGCAAACTCCGTCGCGACTGAAAAACGGTCGCGCGATCAACTACGGACTCGGGCTGACCATCGACGAAGCCACCCCGGGCCGGAGGGAGATTTCCCACGGCGGTTCGACGTCGGGCTACAGGACATTTCTCACGCGGCTGCCCGAACATCGGCTGGCGGTGGCGCTCCTGGGCAACGCCGCGGATTTCGACGGGGCGGCCGCATCCCGCGCCGTCCTGCAGGCGGTGCTGGGGTCGCCCCGGACGGAGCGCCCGAAGGGAATCAAACTCGGCGCAGCCGAACTCGCCGCCGCCGCGGGGATGTACCACAGCGCACAAGCTGACTCCCTGGTGACGCTCACGGTCAGGGACGGCCGACTCCACCAGGGTGCGACCGCGCTGATTCCCACGGGGCCCGGCACATTTGCGAATGCGAATGGCCGGGCGGAGCTGGTGTTCGGTGGGGGAAGTCAGCGGAGTTTCGTGCTCACCACGACCAACGAGGTGGTCACTTATTCCGCCGTCGCGACCGCGACGCCGACGGCCGCGCAGCTCGTGGCGTATGCCGGCACCTACTACAGCGAGGAGCTGGAGGTCGTCTGCAAAGTGACGGTGCGTGACGGCAAACTTTCCCTCGGCCGCTGGCCGGAGCCGGAGCGCACGGGCGAGCCGACCTTTGCCGACGGCTTTCGGTTTGCCGGTGGGTGGCACGCAACGTTTACGCGCGATGCGAGTGGACGCGTCACCGGCTGCGAACTCACCAACGGTCGCTGCCGCCGCGTGCGGTTCGAGCGGCGATGATTTTGCGGGAGGGGCGCTTGCCCAAGCGCCCGGTTCGCCGGAGCCTTCGCCGATGGCTGGAAATCACGCCACCGGCGGAAACGCCGCCGCTCCCTGAGCGGAACGAGTCGGTCGCGACTCCGCCCAGATGCACCCGTGACACCGCCCCAAAAATCAGCAGGTTGTCTGGCATGACCGCGAAGATCACCAACGAACTCCTCGCCAACGGCCAGGTCATTCGCGAACCGGCAGGTCGTGGCGCCGGTTATTGGGTCGGCTGCCCGGGCGCGTATTACGACCCGACGGAACGGGCCTGGTACCTCACCTACCGCCTGCGGCGGCCGCGGGGCGTGGCGCCCGATCGCGGCGGCGAGGTGCGCATCGCGCGTTCGACCGATCTCGTGCGTTGGGACGATATCCTCACGATCACCAAGGACCGCTACGACTCCGCCTCGATCGAACGCAGCTGCCTGCATCGGGGGCCAGACGGCCTGTGGCGCTACTTCACGAGCTACGTGCATCCGTCCGACGGGCGCTGGTGCACGGCGGTGCTCAAGGCCCGAACGGTGGCCCAACTCGACCCGGCCAAACGCGAGGTAATCTTCACCGGCCCGCCGCTGAGCCTTGAAGGGGTAAAAGATCCTTGGATACTCGAGAGGGATGGCATCTATCACCTGTACCTGAGCATCGCGACGCCGACGCCCCGGACGGCCGACGGGTCGCACGCGACCCTCGACATCTTCAACACGGGCGAATGCAAATCCGCCACCGGTCTCGCCACTTCGCGCGATCTGGATCACTGGGAGTGGCAGGGCGTGGTGCTCGCGCCGGGGGCGACGGGCTGGGACTGCTATTGCCGGCGGCTCAATTCGATTGCGCCGCTGTCGAGTGACGCGGGGGGCGCGCGGTACCTCGCTTTTTACGACGGCAGTGCGAGCCACCTGGAAAACTACGAGGAGAAATGCGCGCTGGCGGTGTCCCGCGATTTGCGGCGCTGGGCAACCCGATCGCCGGGCGGTCCGGCCTTCACGAGTCCTCATGCCTCGGCTTCGTTACGGTACCTCGACGCCAAATTTGCGAATGGGGCGTGGCACCTCTTTTACGAGTTGGCGCGACCCGACGGGTCGCACGACCTGCGGATGGTCACGTGCGCGGCGGCGGCCCTGGCCGCGCTGGCAAGCTGAACCGCATTCCGGCCGCGGACCTCGTGGCGAAGGCCGCCCGGCTTCCGCGTGCAACTCGCCCGCCGACTCCGTTTCGCAGTGAACACGACGTCATCAGGGGAGGTATACGTTCGGAGGGCGACGCTTCGTCGTCGCCGAAATCGTACGATTTCTCGCCAACGCCGCCACCGTCCACCCAACACCTGTCTTTCCAAATGCAAAATTCCTGTCTAGTAGTTCGAGCCGTATGCCAGCGCTTCCGCTCACCCGTCGCCGTTTCCTCCAAAACACCGCGCTGCTGACCGCCGCACCCCTGATCCTCCCGAGCCGGGTGTGGTCACAGGAAACCGCCCCGAGCCAGCGCCTCACCGTCGGTTGCATCGGGATGGGCAAACAGATGCACGGGCACGTAGGCAATCTGCTCCAACGCGACGATGTCCAGATCATCGCCGTGTGCGACGTCGACACCACCCGGCGCGAGCACGAAAAAAAGCGGATCGACGAGGCCTATGCGAAAAAATCCGGCGCGACCTCCACAGGCTGCGCCGACTACAACGATTTCCGCGAGCTGCTGGCCCGAAAGGACCTCGACCTCGTGCTCATCGCCACGCCCGATCACTGGCACGCGTACATCGCGATCGCCGCGGTGAAGGCCGGCAAGGACGTTTACTGCGAAAAGCCACTCACGTACAACGTGCGCGAGGCGGTCGAACTCGTGAAGGCGGTGCGCAAGGCGAACCGCGTCTTCCAAGTTGGTTCCCAACAGCGGTCAGCGAAGGAATTCCGCGTCGCGGCGGAACTCGTGCGCAATGGCGTCCTGGGCAAGATCCATGCGGTCAACGTCTCCTTCGGTAATCCGCCGAAACCTTACGACAAACCCGCCGAGACGATGGAGCCCGGCCTCGATTGGAATCTCTGGTGCGGCGGGGGCCCGCTCGTGAACTACAACCCCATCCTTTCGCCGCGGGGCATCCACACGCACTTTCCCGCGTGGCGGCACACCTGGGAATTTGGCGGCGGCAACATCACCGACTGGGGTGCCCACCACATCGACATCGCGCAATGGGGCCTCGGCGTCGACGAAAACGGTCCCGTCGAAGTGCGCGCCCCGCAAAACTGGGAGACCGCCCAGCGGGGGGCCCAGCTCATTTATGCGGACGGCACCGTGCTCACGCACGTGAAGGGCCGGGGAGTGTCGTTCCACGGCACCGAGGGCGAGGTGCACGTGAACCGTGGCAAGTTCGAATTGGTGCTGGGAGACAAGACGGTGCACAAATTCTGGAGCAAGGAGGTCGAGAAGACCACGTCGATGGAACGGGAAGTCACGCTCACCGATCGCGAGTATCTGGCCGACGCCAAGGTGAAGCTCTACAACAGCAAGAGCCATTTCCAGGATTTCATCGACTGTGTGAAGTCGCGCCAGCGGCCGATTTGCGATGTCGCCATCGGGGCGAGCACGGCGATCGCGTGTCACGTGATGAACTTCGCGTATCACTATGGGGCCAACGCCAAATGGGATCCGGTGCGCCATCGGTTCGCGAGCGGAGGCAGCTCGAAGTGGCTCACGCGCGATCGATACCGCGACAAATGGGCGGTGTAAGTGGGCGTCGCTGGGCGTCTGTCTGGCGGACGCCGCAGAGCGTATCTCCATTCCCGGTGTTGACGGTGGCGCTCGGATCGTTCGGCGGCATCGCTCGGCAGGGAGGGGCGGTTTCCCAACCGCCCAAATGCGGTCGACCGACGGTACTTCGGCGGTTGGGAAACCGCCGCTCCCCGAGGAACGATCAAAATCGTGTACCGAGCGAAGCGACCGTTTGACAATCGGGCATCGGTCATCGGGCAACTTGAAATTGGAAAACTCGTTCTGGTCTTCCAATGACAGATAGAAAATGCTCGATGCCCGATTTCAAGATCTCTGAAGACCTTCGGTTGCGGTTGCCGCGTTTGGTTGATAACCCGTTCCCTGGAGAGCCCTCCTCCGTCGATCGCCTTATTGCCCGAGCACCCAGGCGAAGATCAACGGCGCCACAATCGTGGCGTCGCTCTCGATGATGAACTTCGGCGTTTTCGCGCCGAGTTTTCCCCAAGTGATTTTTTCGTTGGGCACGGCGCCCGAATAGCTGCCGTAGCTCGTCGTCGAATCGCTGATCTGCGAGAAATAGCCCCACAGGGGCACCCCGGTGCGCTGCAGGTCCTGATGCAGCATCGGCACGACGCAGATCGGGAAATCGCCCGCGATGCCGCCGCCGATCTGGAAAAACCCGATGGAGCCTTCGCCGTTGCGCAGCCGCTTGGCCGATTTCGTGTACCACTCCGCCAGCCACGTCATGTACTCGATGCCGGTGCGCACGGTGTGGACGTTTTTGACGTCGCCGCTGATCACGTGGCCCGCGTACATGTTGCCGAGGGTCGCATCCTCCCAGCCCGGCACGATCATCGGGAGGTTCTTTTCACAAGCCGCGAGCATCCAGGAATTCTTCGGGTCGATCTGGTAGCTCCGCTTGAGCTGACCGCCGCGGAGAATCTTGTACATGAACTCGTGGGGGAAATAGCGCTCGCCCGCCCGGTCCGCCTTCAACCACTCCTCCAGCACCACCGACTCGATCCGGCGCATCGCCTCCATCTCCGGAATGCAGGTGTCGGTCACCCGGTTCATGTGCCGGTGGAGCAACGCCTCCTCCTCGTTGGTCGTGAGATGCCGGTAGTGCGGCACACGTTCGTAATAATCGTGGGCGACGAGGTTGAAGATATCTTCCTCGAGGTTGGCGCCGGTGCAGACGATGGCGTGGACTTTGTCCTGTCGGATCATTTCCGCGAGGGAGATGCCGAGCTCCGCCGTCGACATCGCGCCGGCAAGCGTGACGAGCATCTTGCCCCCGGCCGCGAGGTGCGTTTCGTAGCCCTTGGCGGAGTCGAGGAGAGCGGCGGCGTTGAAGTGGCGGTAGTTTTGCGCGAGAAACTTTGAGACAGGTCCCTTGCTGGCCGCGAGCGCGGCGTTGATCTCCTCGGGGCGCTTCGTCTGGCGTTTCGCTTTCATCGGTGTTCGGTGAGGAATATCAGCCGGCTGAAACGCGACGCCATCGAAAAAACCGTCGCCTCTTGAAAGAAACCGTGCGGGACTGGGCTGCCGGAGGGCCAGAGAAGGCTGTTTATCTGCTATAACTTTCAGTGCTTCAGCTCTTTATTCCTTCGTCATTTTTTCGATGCTCGCCTCGTTTCTCGCCGCGTTTTTCTTCGCGCTCAATGCCACCTGTGCCAACCACAGCGTGCGATCGCTTGGCTCCGCGCGGGCGAATGTTGGCCGGCTGATTGTTGCCGCGGTGTTGCTGGGTGTGTTCGCGCACACGCTTGGCGGCGGCTTCTCGAGTGCGAGCCTGCCGTGGTTCATTTTGAGCGGACTGATCGGCATGGGTCTGGGCGATCTTGGGGTGTTTGCCGCACTGCCGCTTCTCGGTTCGCGCCTCACCGTCCTGATGACCCAATGTCTGGCGGCGCCACTCGCAGCGCTCGGGGAGTGGTTGTGGCTGGGCACGAGGCTGACGGCTGCGCAAATGGCGTGGGGCGGGCTGATTCTCACGGGCGTCGCGATTGCCATCACGCCAAGCAAATCCAGTCCGCCGCGTGTCAAGGTGCGCCCGATCGGTTTTCTCTTCGGTCTGGTCGCAGCCTGCGGTCAAGGCTTTGGGGCGCTGATCAGCCGAAAGGGGGTCAACGTGGCCGAGGCTGCCGGCGAGGCGGCGCACAATGCCACGTTCGGTCTCACCGCCGCCTATCAGCGTATTCTCGCCGGGCTGATTTTTGTAATCATCTGGTTCACCTTGCTGCGCCTCATGCGGCGTCTGCCCGCCGCCCCCGTCGGAACGACGCCGGCCGAGCGCCGGGCCGGCAGCCTTTGGATGCTGGCCAACGGTCTCGCCGGTCCGGTACTCGGCGTGGGCTGCTACCAATGGGCGTTGGCGACTACGCCGAGCGGCATCGTCCTGCCGATCGCCGCGACCGCCCCGCTGCTCTGCATCCCGATCGCCTTCTGGCTCGAGGGCGATCGACCGCCCCGGCGGGCGGTTATTGGTGGCGTCCTCGCTGTCGCAGGTTGCATGGCGCTGACGGCGGCGCGGTAGGCGGGTTTGCGGAAAATTCCGACGTCCGCCTGCGGAATCGCAGACGTGCCGTCTGGAACCCGACTTGCGCGCCCCCGAAACCCCACAGTTGACGCCATGCACCTGAACCGGTGTGGTGGCCGGTTCCGATGCTTACCATCGCCGACGTTTCCAAGTCCTATGGCACCCGCGAACTCTTCGCGAATGTGTCGCTCTTCATCGCGCGCACGGATCGGCTGGGGCTCGTCGGACCCAACGGCGCCGGCACGACCACGCTCTTCAACCTGATCCTCGGCGAGGAAAAAGCCGATACCGGCACGATTGAGTGGGAACGCGGCGCCGACTTCGGTTTCCTCCCGCAGGAGAGCGCGCCCGCTGGCGACGAGACCATTCTGCACCTGGCCACGAGCGGCAAGAAGCTCGAGCCGACCGACGACGATTACGACATCGACTACACCCTGGAGCCCCGCGCCAAGAAGATCCTCGCCGGCCTGGGTTTCAAAGAGGGCGACGCCGACAAGCAGGCCAAGACATTTTCCGGGGGCTGGGTGATGCGCGCTCACCTCGCGCGGCTGCTGGTCGCCGAACCGGCGCTCCTGCTCCTCGACGAACCGACCAATCACCTCGATCTCGAGGCCTTGCTGTGGTTTCAGGAATACCTCACCCGCTATCCGGGCGGCCTCGTCGTCATTTCACACGACCGAGCCTTTCTCAACGCGCTTTGCACCGGCATGCTCGAGTTGCGGGCCGGCACCCTCCATTATTACCACGGCAACTACGACAATTTCCTTGAGGAGAAAGTGGCGCGCAAGGCCCAGCAGGCCGCGCTGTTCAAGAATCAGCAGCGCGAAATCGCCCACCTCCAGAAGTTCGTCGACCGCTTCGGCGCGAAAGCCTCGATGGCGTCCCGCGCCAAGTCGAAGGAGAAGCAAATCGAACGCCTCGAGGCCGTGGCCATTGAGGAGCCCCACGAGGAGCTGAAGCGCATCAACTTCAAGTTCCCGCAGCCCCCGCGCTCCGGCCTCAAGGTCATCGAACTCGAGCATGTGCAGCAGGCCTACGGCGACCACGTGGTTTATCGCGATCTCAATTTCACCGCCGAACGCGGGCAGCGCATCGTCCTCGTCGGCCCAAACGGCGCCGGCAAATCCACCCTGTTGAAAATCCTCGCCGGGGTCATTCCGATCAACGGCGGCGTGCGCGAACTCGGCAGCAACGTGGTTCCCGGCTATTTCGCCCAGAACCGCCTCGATAACCTCGATGCCAAGTCGACCGTGTTCGAGAACGTGATGTCGCTCCGCACGAACGAGAATCAGCTCACCGAGCAGCAGGGCCGCGCCATCCTCGGCGCGTTTCTCTTCCGCAAGGACGACGTCCACAAACCCGTGAGTGTCCTCTCCGGCGGCGAAAAATCGCGCCTCGCCCTCGCCCGCATCCTCGTGAAGCCGCCGAATCTCCTCCTGATGGACGAGCCGACGACCCACCTCGATATCCAGTCCATCGACTCGCTGATCGGTGCGCTCAAAGCCTACGAGGGCACGCTGATTTTCATCAGCCACGACGTGCATTTCATCCGGGCGCTCGTCGAAAACGTGCTGCACGTGCACAGCGGTCGATTGACGCCCTACGCCGGCAACTACGACTACTATCTCGACAAGTCGAAAGCGGCCGATGCGCGCGCGGCCCTCACCGCCGGTTTCACCGATGCGCGCCCCGTGCAGGCTGCGCCAGCGAGTCTCAAATCTCAGACCCCAGATCTCAAGTCGCCGGCGAAGCCGGCGCAGCCCACTCCCAGCCAGATTCGAAAATTTCGTGAACAGGTCGGTCAGCTGGAAAAGGTGGTCGTCGATCTCGAGGCCAAGCAGGCCGAAATCACTTCCGCACTTGAGGCGCCCGAGTCGTACGCCGACAAGGGAAAGTTCCACCATCTCAACCGCGAACTGAGCACCATCGTTGACCAAGTCACGGCCGCGACCGCGGCCTGGGAGGAAGCGGCGACGAAGCTGGCCGAAATGGAGCAACCGTAGCGCGCGAGCTGCGACCAACAATGGGGTCAGGTTGCTTTTTGTTGATTAATCAACAAAAAGCAACCTGACCCCGTGCGTGATTATCCGATGATCTCGTCGATCAATCTTGGCGCGACCCCGGGGGTGTCACCCACGACGATCGCTCGCTCGAGCATCGCCGTGGCCTCCGCCAGCGCCTGTTCGTCGTTCGCATGAATCGTGCAGAGCGGCGCGCCAGCCACGACGCGTTCGCCGATCTTTGCCAATGCTCCAACGCCAACGGTGGGGTCGATCTTGTCGTCCGCCTTCGCACGACCCGCCCCGAGTCGCAGCGCGGCCAGCGCCACGCCCATCGCGTCGACATCCTGCACGAAACCCTCGCGTGGCGCCGGGACGGCCACCTGCAGTCTTGCTTGCGGCAAGCTGGCGGGATCGTCGACCACTCTGACGTCGCCGCCCTGCGCGGCGATCATCTCGCGAAACTTTCGGAGCGCCGCACCGCTGGCCAGCGCCGATCTCAGCAGTTTTTTCGCCGCTTCTGACGAGGCCGCGGTTTTCGTGAGCAGCAGCATTTGTTCCCCGAGGGCGAAAGTGACTTCCATGGTGTCGGCCGGACCTCGGCCGCGGAGGCAATCGATCGACTCGGCGACTTCCAGCGCGTTGCCGACGGCGCGGCCCAGCGGTTCGTGCATCGCCGTCAGCACCGCCCGCATCGGCGTGCCCATGGCCGTCGCCACTCGTACGAGTGTTTCCGCGAGCTCACGCGCCTTGGCCTTGTCCTGCATGAACGCGCCCCGGCCAAATTTCACGTCAAGGACCAGCACGTCGGTGCCCTCGGCGAGTTTCTTCGAGAGAATGCTGGAACAGATCAGCGGGACGCAGGCCACCGTCGCGGTCACATCGCGAAGCGCATAGAGTTTCTTGTCCGCCGGCGCGAGTTCCGCGGTCTGCCCGATCAGAGCGAGGCCGATTCTCTCTAATTGCGCCCGATACTCGGGAAGCGAGAGGCCGACGCGAAACCCGGGAATCGCCTCCAGCTTGTCGAGCGTCCCGCCGCTGTGTCCCAACCCGCGTCCGCTGATCATCGGCACCGCCACGCCACAGGCGGCCACCATTGCCGCCAGATGCAGCGACACCTTGTCGCCTACCCCCCCGGTCGAGTGTTTGTCGGCTTTGGGCAGCTTCACGCTGCGAAGATCAGCGACAACTCCGGAGCGCATCATCGCCTCGGTGAGGTACACGGTTTCCTCCGGCGTCATGCCCCGCAGAAAAATCGCCATGAGCATCGCGCTGAGCTGGTAGTCGGCCCAGGTGCCATCGGTCGCGCCGCGCACAAAAGCCGCAATCTCTGCGCGGGTGAGCGGGTGGCCGTCGCGTTTCTGGGCGATGACGTACTGGGGAAACATGGTTTCCACCAAGGCACGGGCCACCGTCGGATGCAACGCACCGTTTCTCGCGTCGCGGTAGGATGGATCGTGATACGTCGGATTCCGTCCCCTCGTGGCCGCCAGGCACACCCGACGAACATGTAACGTATTACGCTTGGTCAGCAGAATTCATGGGCGCATTCCGGTTCGGGCAAATGGCCAAGGTTATGATATAGGGCCACCTCCATTGCCCTATAGGTTCGGAAACCATATGAGCGTCTGGTCACCACTCGGACTTTATTGTTCAAG